>JGI26470J50227_1000253_pt1 | contig 23880 bp, 27 predicted proteins | sample FreactTroBogLake_FD_50227 | JGI IMG/M metagenome (IMG submission 50227) | reverse complement strand
TTTAACAGCCGTATCAATGGCTTTAGCCAACCCTACAAATATAGTTATTAGTCCCTGCGCAATAAGCAACCCAGCCATAGCACCAATAAGACCTGCAAGCAAAGACATGACTTGACGTACATTCTCACCTAGCCAAGTAAGACCTTGACTCAAAAGATCAAGACCGCCCTTAAAGGTGTGTGAGGCATCAAGAGCCATCCCAATTTTAATTAGGAAGACATCCCAATCAGTTGAGATACGTCCAAGTGCTGCTTGTAAGGTATCCACAGGCTTAGCAAGGTCAATGTGGTAAAGTTCTGCTGCTGCATCTTGGAAGGCTTTAACGAAGGCAGGCCCTGATACCTGACCCTTCTTAAGCATTTCTTCAAGCGCTGCACCACTTGCACCCATGGCATGCTTAGCAATATTCATGGCAGCTGGGAAATCATTAGACAAACGGGTTACCAAGTCACGAGAGGTGACATAACCACGTGACATAATTTCATCAAAGGCCTTTAAAGCATTTGCACTGTCTTGGCTAGACAAATGCATCACCCCAAAGGTAACTGCAAGGTTACGGAATTGTGTATCTGCAGCATGTACAGAAGTACCAGAGCCAACAGCCGAAGCTACGAAGCGGTTGAATGCAGGTGTAAGTGCTTCTAGTGAAGTACCAGATTGTCTGGCGGCATCAACTAGAACTTTAAACTGCACAGCACCCATCTCAGTAGAGTTGGTCACTGCAGTCTGAACTTGAAGAACCTTCTCGTACTCTATGGTAGCATGACTAAGAGCTTCAACTGCACCTATAGAACCTGCAGCAAAGGCTGCCAAAGCAGCAATTGACCCACCAATAGCAATCCCGTGCTCTTTCATCAAGGCAGTAGATTGTTGCAGTTGCATTGCCACAGTACCCATAGGCCCACCCACCATGGAGAAGGCATTCTGCAGAGCACCAAAGCTTGCGACCAGAATATGAGGTCCTTGAGCTGCTGACGAGAACTCTCTTTGTACCATAGTCAAAGCTTCCTTAAGCTTCAACTGTTCCGATACAAATTGTTCCGTAGACATCTGAGAAGACCTTAATGCTTCAGCATAAGACCTCACAGCATCCGAAGCACCAGTATTGAAGGACTCCGCCTGCTTTGGCGAAATCTTCCCTTGAGCAGCAGCCCTATTGACTTGATCTTGGAAGAGTGTTAATTGTGATTCTGCACGTTGAATTGCAATGGCTTGTCTAGTCCACTGCGCTTCTTCTGCTCGCCCAGCTGTTTCAGCATCCTTAGCAGTCTGCAGGGCTTGTTTTTGATACTGCATCTGCTCTTCAAAACCAAGTTGAACCCGTTGCATACCTAAGGGGTTCAAATTAGTCTGAGGAGGTGCAGTAGTGATAGCCTTGGCAAACTTTTCATATGCAGCAGAGGCAGCAGCAATCTGATCCGTCTTAATTGAAGGATCAATATTGGAACGTTGAATCTGGAAGATCTGTTGTTGAATAGCCATCAGGCCTTTGACTGCTGCAGCTTCCTGCGCCATCAAGGCTCGTGTGGTTTCATCTATGTCACCCTTGCTAGTACGCATAGCCGTAGAGACTTGAGCACCAAACTTGGAGACTGTATTCATGGCCTTGTCTAGGCCATTAGTATCAACTCCGAGGCCGAAGGTTATGTTTCCAAGGTTCAATGCCATTAGAATCCTCCGGCCCCGTTGTGATCATGGTCTGCATCTAAGTCTACGTCTTTAGTAGTTATACCATTCTTCCGAGCAACCATCTTTGCAACGTGTTCGGATTCAACGGCAGCTTGGTGCTTGGAGTTATTATATACCTCGTTCTCCAGATCACTCTTAACCCTTAAGAAGGTGAGCCATCCTTTGACCTTTGATATTTTCCATCCAAGCACCTCATCTACATCCATACCCAATTCGTGGGCCACCGTGTAAGCGGACCACAGGAAGGGATTAGACCTCAGCTTGGCTTTTGTCCTCCGTTGTCGGAGTTACCCCCATTGACTTATTAATGGCGGTTTGAAGACGTTGAACATCTGCACCAAAGGGAAGAGCAAGAATTGAATCTTGGTCAGCCTCTTCAAACAGTTTGTCCTGAGAGCCCGAAAGATAGACATACTTGGTGATCATTTCAGCCATGCGGGCTTTTTGATCATCACCCGATTGGAAGGACAACACATCTTCCAAAGTAGGTTCACGAATGTCTACCTGAACACCAAAGAACTCAATGGTCTCCGACTTAGACTTGGCACTAAAGATTTGAGCCCTGGCGGCATCTCGTGTCACCGGCTTAGCGGGTGCCGTGATCACGGGTGCAACATTGTCAGGACCGTTAGCCGAGTCCGCTTCTGTACTTACGTTAACATTTGAATCAACCATAGTGGCCTCCTATGGGGTTGGGTTGAAGGAAAAGGAAGGGAAAATTACACCGCTGTTGGTGCACCCGTTCCACGGAGGTTAACCGTGAAGACGTTTAGACCATCAAGGGCGTTGTCCAGAGAACAATCAATCGGGAAGCATGAACCAGTCACACCGTCCAGAGGAGTTTGTCCAGTAGCACCTGAAGGCAGATACTGCACATAGATAGTAGTCTGATTCTGCCAAGAAGTGAGCAGCTGCGTAATAGCAGTGTTCAGTTTGGAAGAAGCATTGATGTACCATGCACAAGGTTGAAGCACCAGAGCAGTAGAAGGCACATACAGTGTCATCGAAACGGTTTCCGCTTCCACTTCACCTTGGTTACCTTGTTGTGCACGCTTAGCAATCTTAAAGAAGCCTCGGAACATCGTATAGCCATCGTTGTTCAGGTCAAGTGTGACCATCACAACACCGCGCGACTGAAGCACAGTTTCCCATGCGTTGGAGGCTTTAAAGATGTTGCTCAGTTCAAGAGTGGCAGAACGCAGACCGGGAACCATAACGCGGTAACCAGAGTTGCTAGCTGCATCATCATAACCCGTTTGGTCAATAGCAGTTTGGGTGATAGAGAGCTTGATACCCTTAGCCTTAGACACAGTAGTCATAGGCAGATAGTTACCAGTAGCAATGGTCACAGGTCCAGTAACGGTATACGTTGACAGGAACGTAACAGTGCCAGTCAAAAAGTCAACTGACTGTACGTTAACAGTTTGGTCAACACTGTTGTCTTTAACTGTGACAGCAACGTTGGCATCCAAAACACGGTGAGCAGCATTCGTGATTTGATAAACACGAGTAGACACCAGTGAACAAGCTTCATTGGTCAGAGAAGTAGAAGTACCACTCTTTTGAATGACTGCCGTATAACCGGTCACACCCTTAAAGATGGCATTGGCTGTAGTATTCCAAGTGCCAAGGTTAGGGTTCTGTGATTCAAAAGACTGCCCAAAGATAGTGTCCTTGGTGTTATTCAGTTCTTCATTATATGAACCTTGGTTACCCGGAAGGGTATACCAGGTAGCATTGTCCGTCGAAACCTTAATTGCCTTGTTCGACATAGTCGGCTCCTCTGAGGCTGTTTGTTAAGAACGGTAACCTGCAGAATCATAGGTTACTATGAGGCTGAGGTTTAGACTGAATAGAGGCCTGCTTTTGTCATCACGTCCGAGGTCTAGAACATCCCCGATTGTTTTAACTAGAGTCAGGTTTGGAAAGGCAGTTGGGCCTGAAGGAATGCGGACCAAAGCATCTCGGCAATTGATCAGTTTATCATATGCACTTTCATAACCACCTGGCCCTTGTTGTCCTCTTACGAGAAGTTGAATAGCTGGGTAGTCTATAGCAAGTGCAAGCTCTCCTGCCTTCCCTCCGATATGCCGGACAACAATCTGTTGATCATCTTCCGTCATAAGTCCACCAACATAAATAGTCCAACCTGTGGTTTGAACACCTGCTGCAATAAGTACGTTGGCGATTCCAATTGCAGGACTGGTAACTGTCATGGTGTGATCCCAGTCCTTAGTTTGAGGTTCTGCGTAATGCGTGTAAGCACATTAGCCCAGTCTTCGTCTATCGCCCTTTGTAGAAACTTGTCAGAAGTAGGAGCATCGTGAGTTGCAGGAATTTCATGTACATAAATTGCATAGGGAGGATCTCCACCTCTACCATATCCAATTTCTACACGTGGACTCCCTCTAAACTTCTCAACCTCTAGATAAGAACTATTGACCAAAGCCATGGTGTCTTTTGGACAATATTCTCTAGAGAGGGCTAATGTTGGTTCTAAGGCTAAGGCAAGATCATTAGGCAGCCAATCTTCTAGTTGATTCAAGTACCAGATGAGGTCATCTTCTAAAGTCTTAAAAGCCTGTTTAAGGCCCTCACCTAATGCTGCTGCTGAACTCCCATCAACCTTTATGTTTGAGTTGCCTACGTTTATCTTAATAGGCCTAATAGCTTCAGGCTTGAAGTCTCCAGGATGTTGTTCATCTCCTACAGACCTATATGTCTTACCTTTACCAGCTAGTTTGCCTTTGGCTTCTTGGGTAGCTTTAGTGCGTTCGGCCCTTTTGGTAACCCTGTCAAACTTACCAAGACTAAACTCACCTGTCTTAACCACAATATGCTCTACGTTCTTTTTCCATGTTACGAAGGTCTGCCGCCGTATGGAAGGCCTTCACTTGGTGTGCTGGAGTAACACCATCATTAGGATTAGGTGCATAGTTAGAACCAGACACATAATCTCCCAATGCCAGATAACCCTCTTCTACTACATCTATGCGGAGCAAGACCAAAGAATTGTAGGTAATCTCGTCTCCACGCATATTTGTAACTGTTCGAGAGTCTTCTGCCCACCTTGCATAAGTAAGAATGGGAGGTGCATAAGTCCATTCATTGTATGCGTTACGAGTAGTAGGTGCCCAGTAAGTAGTAACCTGATTCAGATTACGTGTTGCAGGACCCATTGAAGGAATACCAGACATGTGTCACCTATTTACCAGGAATCGCCGGGATATGAAATGTAAGAACCTGTAGGCTCACAAAACCACTTCCCACCTTTAACTCCAAACTGTGCTGGGAGCTTCTTGGAAGAAAGACCTTTCAATGCACCAGTGCTATCCAACATAATGGCCTGTTGCCCATACCTACTAGCCGCAAAACCAATCTCATTGGCAAAGGTGGCAGCTACATAAGTATCACGTGAATATTCACCAGTTTGTGACGAAGTAAGTCCACCGCGCTCAGTGAGCATAAGCATCAAATGGCAGCAGATGTACTTTTCAATTGCAGTGAATCGAGCAGTGGAGAAGTTTGCATTGACCAGAGTTTCCGAGACAAAAAGGTTCGCATCATCAAGAAAGCCCTGAATGGCATCATCTGCCAAATCAGGAGGCACTTCCATTGAGTTGCGGATAATGTCCGGAGTGTTCAATGACATGCAAACTTCTCCACTTAAGGTTCAGTTAGGTGCAGTTAAACTTTAGGTGCAGTTGCAGCAGTTGCAGCCGTTGTAGCAGATGCAGGTGCAGCAGCAAGAGGAATAAACTTGTCTTTGAAGGAAGCATATTGAGTATCAGACAAAGGAACTTTGTCCCCACCAATAGCTTGCATTCGTTCGCCATCAATCACGTACCAATGCTCATGCGTATCTTTCAACGTATAGAGCTTCATCCCTTCAGGAACGGCTTCAGTACCAGCCGCAACTTGTTTCTCAGCCAAAGTCATACCCTTCATATGAAAGGGTGAACCTGGAGCAAACCTCATATGAGGAGCCCGTAGTGGTTCACCATCTATGTCGGCATTGTCCCAATTGACCCTATCATACATTTGAGCCTGAATGATCATGTTCTCTTTACGAGTGGTCATGGTCTACTCCTGTTAATGAGCCAATTGGGACCGAAAGCCATTACCCTAAGTAAACTTAGGAATAATGAGCAATGCCAGACTGTTGCAGATAGTCAGCACGAACTCGCGGCAGCATGATGCAGAACACCATAAAGTTGAGTTCAAAGCCGCCACGATCTTCCCACTCAACCAGCATGGGCTGGATACCGTCGATGAGCTGAACAACGTCAGAAGTCATCTGAATCATCAGCACATTGGTACCAGTCATACGGCTCGTAGGCATGATGCCTTCAATGCCAGGGACCTTCATAATACGTTCCAGGATGGTCGCATCGGCGTAGGTCTTGTAGTCTTCGGCCAGCGCATTGAAAACGTTCAGCGGTACTACAACCAGGTAGGGCCCGAACATATTCTTTGCCATCAGGGCGTTCTGCATAGCAATCACGTCAGCAATGACCTGAGCACCAGTTGCAGTCAGCCAAGAAGCAGTCACCGAACCCGTATTACGGTAAGGCTGCGTAGTAAGACCGTAGATCGAACCAATGTTGGCACCGATAGTCAGACCATTGAAGATGATCTGCTCAACCAGTTCCGAGATCTTACGAGTGGCCACTTCAGCCTGCGTAGTATCCAAAGGAAGGCCACCACGACGAGTAACCGCAAGGGTACGAGCGTCGATTTGGAATTCCTTATGGATCATCGGGATCGGCATGGACTGGTAGTCGAAGTCCATCTGATCCTTATCAGCCTCAGGCAGACCAGTCATGGTCACTTCGGCTGGGTTCATATCACCCGAACGCTGCCATTGCAGTTGGATAACGCCAAGCGCATTGGGGATCGGATAAGTCAGGCCACGACGCATAAGTTCATTAGCCATGATCAGACGTTCACGTGCGATCTGAATGATCACATTGTCAAACAACTTCCATTCATCATACAGCAGCACATTGTTGGTGCGCAGCGATTGAGGATCAAAGTTGTTGGCCATCAGAGTCCGCAGCTTAGAGCCACCACCAAGAGACTTGGAAGCGCCACCGCTGTTGAGAACCGTGATAGTCGGGTTAGTTTGATTACCGAACATTTGTCCCTCCTAAGGACTGAGCTTGACTAGCGAAACAGCTTAGTCGGGTTAATGTTAGCTGACGACTTCAACACGCAGGCGAGCTGCAGTGGCGGAGGCGGAGTTGTTCAGAGCTGCACGAGCAATGAACTGAGCATTAGCCGCACCACCATCTTGACCACCAGTAAGGTTAGTGGACGCAATGGCAGGAACCAGACCAGCACCAGTACCAACCACAACACCGGTAACCAGACCAGCAGCAGCCGCGTTACCAGCAATCTGAGCCAGCACTGCAGTAGCCGAAGTGGAACCAGAAGCCGGAGTCACAACGATGTTCGTATCCGTCACAGTCACGTTAGCCGAAGAGGCTGCGTTGATCGTGATCGTAATACCGTTGCCAGCGTTACCACCTTGGACGGCAGTCAGCGTAATACCGCCGTTGGAGACACCAGAGTTAATCGTGATAGAAGCTTTATCACCAGCTTCCGAAACTGCACGGACAGTACCGTCACCAGCAGATTCAAGATACTGACCAAAGCTAATGGCAGGTGCATAAGGTGCAACGATAGCATTGAACACATGACCATTTTCCAGGTTCACATAGTTCACAGCCGAGTTAACTGGCCACACTGCATTGATATCACCACCGAGCCAGAAGTCTTCCAGCGCAACTGTAGCAGGTGCACGACCAACTTGCGTTTGACGAGCAACAGTCACAGTGTTGACAGGAGCATAAGACTGACCTGACGGAGATGCCGTAGTAATGCTAGTGCTAACTTCCATAACCAGGTGGCCAGGAGTCAGCAGGGCATCAGTGTTATTGCCTTCCTTGTAGAAGACATCACTATTGCCACGAAGAATAACACGAGAAGACATTGTTCTCTCCTAAATGAGTTCCAAGGAATCCGAAACCTGCAAACATAAGCCTTTAGCTTTGGCTTTGGCTTAGTGCTTGAAGATGCCCGGACGCGCGACTTCGGTGACAACTCGTTGAGTGTTCATACGAGGAGCCGGCGGAGCACCAAACACAGTAGTATCTGCGCTGGCGTTATTACGAGATTCACCACCGTTCAGCAGTTCGGCATGCGAACCATCAAACGGAACACCTGCACGTCCAGCAAACACTGCAGGAGCAAGAGGAGCACCAGAGTTCACAACCATCGGAGCTTGGGCAGTAACTTCTGCAATGGCAGCAATGCCTTCCAGAACTTCAACATCCATGCCATTCAGAACAAGATCAGAGAACTTGTTAGAGGCATTAGCCTTGATGGTAGAGATCAGCTGCGACTTACGGTCAGCTTGAGTCTTCAGAGCACCTTCGAACATCTTACGAATTTCCGGAGGCATTGAAGACAGATAAGATTCCATAGTCGGAGTAGGCGTGCCAGTAGCGTTGGTAGCCAGAACCGAACCAGGCGAAGGAATCGTAGTAGCAGTTACAGCAGAAATATCACCTTGAACATCCGCAATCACAACAGTGGCGGAAGGATCAACGATCGCAGCAGTCTGAGCCGGATCGGTGTTGTTGACTTTCGTCATGTTAGCACCTTCAGTTTGAGAGACCGTGGTGTCAGCGGTCGGAGTAACACCGGCTTCAGATACAGTGGGCTTAGGCATCACCGTAGTCATCAGCATCACCGGCTCAGGATCACCAGTGAACTTCACATTACCAGCATCATCCATTTTATAGGAGATCTGGTAAGCAGAACCTTCCCACTCATCGTTATAAACCTGAACCACTGCATAATCTGCAGAAGCATCAATCAGGTAAACATAAGTGGCATCGTTAAACTTGGCCTTACAGGCATCATTAAGCACTTGTCGTGCATTGCCCATAAGCATGCCAGAAGGCACTTTATTGGCTACAATAGTTGAACCAGTAGCTTGGGTGTTTTGGGTGTTCTGTGCACCTTCACAAGTGCATGCTACAGGATCACTACCACCGCAAGGGCAAGATTCGTCAGTCGACTGAACCTTAACCTTCATTTCGTTTTGAACGTTCAATCTAGGAGCTCCACAACCGTTTTCCACGGAGCATGCCCCTTGCACGCCAGCTGACAACATCGCCAAGTGGTCTGAATTGATATTAGACCATTTTGCTGTATAACGCTGTCCGCGGAAACTTCCATTGCCAGGAATCACGTCACAGAAGAGTCCAGTAGAAACTTCAATTACCTCACCTGCATTTACGCGATCAATGACGTCTTGAAAGTCTCCACCTTTTTCTTGTGCAACTTGAATGTCCAACCAAGCCTCTAGCTTCAGAGCTCCATCCTCATAGTAGGAATTGAAAATAGATCCAAAGGACCAATCTTCAAGGATCTGAGGAGAGTTGGCAGAAACAAAAGCACCTTGTACTTGTGGATGGTTCATCACAATAGGACGACCATTCCATTTACCAGGCATTTGTTGTAGAGCATCTGCAGGACAATATTCCGGAGAAGCAGCATTAGCACCCTGAAGCACACTCTCACGAAGAGCTATTACAGGCACAACTAGATAGTCACGACCATTGAACTTCTCTTGACGAGTCAGTTCTGGTACAGACTGAATACGGATCTCACGGAGTTGCATTGTCATTGGTACTATGCTCCAATCAATCTTCAGTCCAGATGATGTTCACATCAAGTGCACCACCAGCGGGCCAAGCAGAGCCTGTAAGAGTAGTTGGGTTAGGAGCAAGACTCACGTTGAGAAAGTCTGTAACCCCACTAAGCGTAGGAGCACGATCATTCAACCAAGAATATTGCAGCATAAGACGGTCAATAGAACCATTAGCAGCGGGTGCAATATTCAAACGCCCACCATCTCCAAAGCCACCATCAACCACAGCACCAAGTGCTGAAGGATTGGCTCCAAAGGTTTTAATAGTTGCAGAAGGGGCATCATCAGTCAATGCCCTACGAGTACCTGACAAAGTCGTGGGAGTGCCTGCAGTATTTGCTGCTGAACGCCGAACAGTGTTAATGAAGATATTAGAGGCCGTAGTTGCTACACCTGAAAATTGAAACGCACGAATGCGTATTGTTTTGGTGGCTGAGCCCTGAATGGAAATAATGTCAGTAGGCGTTGCAGCTGGGACAAAAGCAGGAATGAAGATCGAATAGGCTCCACGCATAGGTTCGTTGTCAGAAAGCTGTATGCGGAATCCCTGCCCATCGTTGGAGTCGATCTCAACCAACTCACTACCATGGCCTGCATTAACTTTCCAGTTCATTTAATTCCCCATTCCATTTTTAACGGTTGGCATTGAACTGAATTGCATGTTCTAATTTTAGCTAGTTGCGATTGACTAATCAAGACCGCTATTTTTGGTCACAAATATTTACTGTTGACCAAACTGCCAAACTGCCTAGCTACTGAAGGGTGTACGTGAGATCGTTACAGGACCATAATTCAAGTCTGAGGTTATCCCAGAAGCAAGAACTACTTGAACTGTATATTCATAAACCCCTGCAACAATACCAGAAGCTGCCACATTAGCCTTAGTAACTATTAGTGTTGAGAGACCTTGAGTCAATGGACTAGTTGGATACCAGTTTACCAAAGAGGAAGGTAATACAATATTATGATTCTTGTCCATAAATTGCATAACCATAGAACAATTAGTTAAATCAAGAATAGTCTTGTTGTCTGACTGGAAGGCTGTGTGATTTATGGTCCAGTCTGTTCCCAACCTAAATGCAATTTGCTGATACATTGCCATGGTGCTATTTGTCCTTGCTTGTTGCTTGGTTGGTTAGTTGGATTCGTCAGTCTCGCCAATCATTATAACTACTCCCACATTACCAGACATATTAACATCTGATTTTGTGCCTCTCATAGTTATTGTGCTTACAGCTCCTGACATCTTTACTACAGCAACCTTACCAAAGAAGACTTGCTTGACAGTAAAGGTTAAAGAGCTAATAATCCCTATAACGTTAGTGAGCAGAAGCGACCGAGTAATGTGCATCATAGAATTCGTAGTCACTACATTTGTAATGCGTTGGGGAAAGGTTTTCAATACAGTTGATGAGGTGCTAACTGTATTCGTAAAGGTATGTGCAAACTTCTTCAGTACGGTATTGGAAACTGACACCGTATTAGTCACTATATGCCCAATAGCCCTACCCACAGTATTTACGGTGCTCACAGTATTTGTGACAGCATGCAAAATGTTCCTGGGAGTTACAACTGTCGATACCGTATTTACTGTATTAGTCAGCTTATGAGCAATAGCTCGTACAACTATAGAGGTTGTACCCACTGAATTAGTGACAAACTTACCTACTCCAAGCTTATATATGCTTACAGTTCCTATTGTATTGGTAATTAACCGGAGATAAGCTTTAGTAACCAATACCGTAGTAGAGGTAGACACAGTATTTGTCACGTGATATGGAATACCACGCAGGACAAGATTAACTGTTCCAACAGTATTAGTCACTATATGCGCAATACCATGAGTTATACTTTTAGTCGTGCTTACCGTATTGGTGATGAGCTTTCCTGTACTCAGCTTATAGGTGCTTACTGTGTTCACTGTATTGGTAATTATACGTATAAAGGTCTTAACGGGTGTTACCACACTCACAGTAGAAACTGTGTTGCTGATGCCTTTAGCAATAGCCCGTATAACAGTGGTTATAGTACTGACTGAGTTAGTGATGTACTTGCTTATACCCTTAAGCACAACAGTTGAAGTGCCTACCGCATTCACAATACTCTTGCCTACACTTTTAAGCACAGTAGTTGAAGTGCTCACTGCATTAGTGACACTTACTAACTTCACTTTTGTACTTAATACAGTAGTGGAAGTAGAGACTGCATTCACAATACCCTTGCTTATAGCATGTACAAAAGCTTGCACAGCAGTTACTGAATTGGTGATCAGTTTGCCTATGCTCTTAGTTACCACACTTACAGTGCCTACCGTATTAGTAACATTGACCAACTTAACCTTAGTGGACAGAACCGTACTGGAAGTACTCACAGCATTGGCTACAATGTGCACATATTGCTTAATGGTCAAATTAACTGTACCGATCACATTAGTGATGTACTTTGCAGTGCCTCTAATTACAATGGTAGAAGTGATGACAGTATTTGAAATACCTTTACCTACACTTTTAATAACCAGGCTAGAGGTGCTAATGGTATTAGCCACAACCTTGGCAATTTGGTTTTGAACCACTGAGGTAGTAGTAATCACATTAGTGACTAAGTGTGTTACACCGTGAATCACATTTTGAGTTAACCCAACAACATTGGTCACATATTTACCTATACCCTTAGAGGTAATAGTAGACGTAGTAACCACGTTTGAAATATTCTTGGCTGCCTTTTTAGTTATGACAGTAGATGTAGTGACAGAGTTATTTACTGCCACTGGATAGTTGTGTGCTCCTGAAGAATCATTGTTCTTAAAAAGAAGGAGCAGGCTCATTTAAGTCACCGTAATCTGTTGTATATATTGTCCAATCCATGCACCCCCACCAGAGGAATCTAATGTAATAGGCGAAGTGGGTGTTGAACTTGCAGAGCCTCCAGTATAAACAACAGTCATATTATGAAGTGTGCCAGATAAAGTCTGAACAAGAGTATCTGCAGCGCGAGTAACAGTTGCCGACGTAGTGTGAATATTACTTGAAGGAACAGTACCGCTTTCAGGTTGATACTCATACATGTTGATGCTGAAAGCAGCGCCAGCAGCACCACCAACAATTTCAAGCAATGAAAACGAAGACGTAGCAGATGCAACAAAGGTAGTATAGTAACGTTGATAAGTTGTACCTACAGTTATGTCTGCAAGTGCTACAGAACTTGAACCATTAAAATAGTTGAAGGCAAAAGTTTGTGCAGCACCTGTGGCTGATTGTGCCCAGATAGACACAACGTAAGACTGTCCCGAAACTAGGTTTAAGAAAGGTCCTTGAAGTGCAATAGAACCTTGCGAGCCAGCAGCGAACGTTACTTTAGTTGCACCAGTACCACCTGTGGGGTCGGTTTGGCCTGTCGCCATAGTTACAGCGCCAGAATAATTCCACTGCCCAGTGTTAGTAAAATCATTGGAATTGTTACTAAGGTTAGTTGCTGCAGTTTCAAGCAAAAGACCTTTTGTGGTGATCCGTGGAACATTGACTGCAAAGCTATGCAGTCCACCACTTGCATCAACTGCAAAGCCACCTGATGTATTACCAAAGGCAAAACCTGGCAGAGCACCAATAGCATAGCTAACCCCATTTTCAGAATATACACCAGTCTGAAAATTGGCTGACAGGATTGCGCTGCTTACCGTAATAATAGCAGCTTTAGTCAATAGACTACGACGAGTTCCACCAAGTAACATTCCGCGTGCTGAGAGCATAACTTAATCCTTCAGAATGTTGACCGTAATCTGAAGATCATTAATGCTAGCAAAGGTAGGTGTGCCCGCAGTAATAAGAACACCATAAAGTATACCAGCAGGCAAAACAAGAGCTTTACCTACACCATCAAGATTCCAGACAGTATGTGTTCCAAGACCATTATCAGGAATTAATGTATAAACACCCAATAAATGTATACAATCTGCTTGCGAAATAGATGGAGTCACTTTATCAGTAAAAGCTGATGCAATAGGCAAACTATTGAACAGGTAAAGCTTGAGGTTCGAGGTCTGCACAGATTTTGCGACGGCGAAGATGCTCTCAAGCACCCCTGAATTCTGGGATGAATTTACTAGATTGTAAAAGGTAAGTAAGCCTCCAACAACATTGCCTGCGGTGTAGGCGGCAGCTGTAACAGGAGGAGTTACACTTGCCTGTGATGTTCCACCAGTTGTAGCCATCAGACTAACTCCCTATATTAGGCCACATCACACCATATCACATATCACATATCACATAATTAACCGGGCTCCTCATTTCTAAGGAGCCCAGCAAAATACTTAGACCGGTACTTCTTCCCACTGCATTGAGGCAAACATACCTGCAGCAGCCGTAACTGTAGAGGTATAAATAGCAGCAAAGGCACCAGGAGGCAAGATAACAGAGCCTTCCAAATCAAAGAAGGAAGTTTCAATAGTCTGCACAGTAATGGCACCTGTAAGACCAGCACCAAAGATATGCGTGATCGTCGGTGTGACGGACAATGTAGCTGCAGAATCTAGCAAGCCCACACCAACCGCACCACCAATATAAGTAGAGCGTGGAGTCACAGGCGTAGTGTGCGTGACGTTAACTGAACCGTTGTAACCACACATTAGACCAACAGCGGCAGCAGCAGGCCAAACCACTAGGAAGGCAAGTCCCACTTTGTTCAGCACAATGTTAGTGTTAGAGGCTAGTGGGTTAGAAAGGCACAAGCCAGTATATGTAGTTGCAGTACCTACAGTGGTCACCTGACCTGCAGTATTCGCACCAGTAAACATGGTGCTACGATAAGCAGCTTCATAATAACGACCATGCAACTCAGAAACAACTGCATCACCCATATTGCCCTGACGCAGGGGTGCCTGAGCACCAGGCGACAGAGAGAGTTTAGTAGGGGGCTGGTTAGCCATACCCTGAATTATCATGACAGTCTCCTTGTCAAGCGTGAGGGATATTAAATGAGGGTAGATATGCTATCAAAGATTGTAGGATCTAACCTAAACTGCTGAGGCTCATCTTGAGCAGGTAATCCTAATGCAATTAGGTTAGGCAGTTCATAGATCTGCTGATTTAAGATGCGCAACTCAAGCAGAATCTGTGCAAACAATTCATTGTTAAATTGTCCTTCAAACTGTGAGGTATCTGTTACATAGTTTGAGCTCACAGAAAAAGGAGATGCAGCAGCCGCAGCTATACTTGCAGAGAGGTTATTCGAAACCTGCAATCTGCCTGAAGAGTCTACTAGTAGTTGTCTTGCATAACCACTACCATCAACACCACCTGCAGGTAGTGGATTCATAGTTTGTGTAACGCCTGCAGCAACAGAACCCCCAACAGGTACATAGGGGAGTGTGTTTGTAACACTACCAATTTCATTAATGGCTACTGGGGTATTTCCGAGATTGGTCGCACTTGGAATCGTGCCATAAGCAACGTCGAGCCGCAGAGTCGTTGAAGTAACTCCACTAGTATTCTGTGCGATTGCTTGGAAGTAGTTGCCATTGATAGGGAACGACCGTGAGTACGGTACACCACCAACAACGTTAAACAGCCATTGGCTTGCAAGGCGTGTCCCTCCAGCATCAATGAATTGGTTCAAAGTAAGCTGAATAGAGACGTCAGAAACTAAAAGAATAGAGCAAGACTGTTGATTAATAATTGATTCTATTGTCCCCACAAATGAGGCAGAACTTGCTAATTGTGCAGAAGTAGAATTAACAGATGAAAAGGCAAAAACAGTACCATTAGATGTAGTAGGCAAAGGATTAGAGGAACTAACATTGCCTCCATCCGTACCTTCAACACCTATGACCAAATTAATTCGTTGGATCTTATACCCACCAACATCATTGGTAGCTATAACATCTCCACCAGTACCTGCATTAATTGTTGTGTTATCTGACACAGGCACCTCCTAAATGAAAGAAAGTGTGGTGGTCATTAAGACCACCACTATTCTACACCCCCACCATATTACGGCGTGGAGATTTTGGTCTGTGTAGTAAAAGCGATCGAGTCGCCTGAGTTTACGTTCACTGCAGTAAAGACCGAATGAATGAAGAGGTTACCTGTAGTTGCAGCATCAAAAAGACCCATTTCTGTAATGGCAAGCGTACCACCAGAAGTAACAGTCTGTGCAACTTGGAAGGTGTCATTCGTCACAGTAGTTGTAACGCGTGTTACAGTACCTGCTGAACGTGAAGTAGAAGTAGGAGCAGCTTCAGCTCCAAGAGCCGTATCTGTAACAGCTGCAGCAGTAGCACTAGTACCCCAACCAACAAAGTTAGGCACTGTACCAGCAGAGTTCAGACGGTTGGTGATGATAGCGGCACCAGCATTGGTCAAAACCGTAGCCAGTGAAGTAAGACCCTTCTTAATTAGGTCTTCAACATAACCAGCATCTGATTTCTTTTGACGAGGGCCCGCAAGCCCAAGACCCGGAAGAGCAATTGCTCCTACATTCGTATTCATTTGAATCTCCAGCTTGAGGCCTAAGTTGGATGCATACTAACTATTAGACAGTCGTGGGAGCTGCAGGATCCAGCGGAAGCGGGATCTGCGTAGGCTCAACAACCGGTGCAGGAGCAGGAGCAGGGGTAGGTGCAGGCACAGTAGCTGCAGTACCATTAGCAACACCAACTGCATTTTGCAGAACAGAAGTTTGGTCTTTGATCTTAGTGACAAGAGCTTCAACAGCCGCAGTATTATCAGGAACAGCAGCAGCAGTAGAAACTTCCTTCAGCAGAGTATCAATTTCGGCAGCAGCAGCAGCCACTGCAGCAGTGAGACCCGTGACGGCGTCAGTCAGATCTTGAACAGCATCAGCCATAGTCGAAATCCTTTTGTGAAGTTGGGTGAATTGATTGTGCATCAAATCAGATAGGAGGTCTTCATTTGTCTTACGCATGACGTCAAGACCTCATGAATGATCAAGCTTAAGCTGCAGGTGCAGGGGCAGGAGCCACATAATCCGGCGTGGTATAATCAGCCAGAACACGCGTACCCGGAGTAAAACGAGCGCGATAGTCAAGCAGCTCCGTATCCGTAGGAAGGAAACGCAGAAGCTGTGACATCGTACCATCAGTAGAGACTAGTTCAATAGAATAACCAGAAACTACTGCTTGGACCGTTTGCCCACCAATCGTAACAGGCATTTGCATCGGAACATCGGATGCAGCATGTACATGAAACTCAACTTGCATGTCTAGTCCCTCTTTGCTAGGTTGTTAAGAAAAGAAGCAACCTTGAATGAGATGTTAGCCACGACAATGTCAAGTCCTGACAAGCGATGGACACCTATTCCGGGTTCACGAAGTTCAGGAGGCTTACACAAAGTTCCACATTCACATTTGTCTGTATCCAGACCAAGTGCACGAGGATGAGGCTTATGACAAGCTGGACAACGACGTAACAATACCACTTCAGTCTCGGCCTCAAGACCAATGGTATACAAGCTGTTTGTATTGTGCGTTGCCTTAGACTTCGCCATTTAACATACCTCTAAATGATGACCAATTATAACCAAAAAGACCCACATACACCAGCTGGACTTTTTTGGTCCTCTATAATATATTGTCAGAACAAAAAAAAAACACCCACCATTTCTAGTGGGTGTTAAATACTTCACTCTACTACTCGTGTTGACGGCATGTGTTTGGCTTAGCGCCTAAGCTTGGCCTGTAAGGGAGGTTAGAACGCCCCTGCGCGGAGAAGGGGGCAGTAATGGGTTGTCGCAAGGCCGCCCGTTTGGTTGCTGCGCTGCCCCGCCGTGTTGGCGATTGGGGGTGTCAAATAAACGAAGGTAGATGTTGCGCCAATCGGGGCTTGGATGATCAGTTTCACCGAAATCCATCCAGAGGCAATTGGGGAATATTGAGTGACGATTTTTAGCGCGTCTCCAGTTCCCCAACGCCCAATTGTTGAACTTGCGTTGTTGGTGTTGATGACGGCGGCATATTCCGGTGAACCGGATGAGTTGAATAGCAAAGACACGCCGGGAAAAACCGTCGCGCTTGTTGTCGCCTTTATCGTGTCCGTGAACGTGTACGTCATTCCGCCGATAATCGGGACGGCGGTTTGAAACGCGGCTGCATATTGCGATCCCGGCCCGGTGACCGTAAGGGCGGTAGAGCCGCCGAGGGGGTCCGTTCCGGCGGTAAGCACCGCTGATGCTGAATTGGTAAAATTGCTTGTGGGAGCCAAAGGGCCAACCACTAAATTGGTCGCTAGGTCGTTGGCGTTGCATGTGGACGGGGCGGGCGAATTGTTTATACCGGAAAATATCTGGTTGATCCCCGCCTGAACCGCATCGTCAGACGTGTCGCTTGAGTATGATGCAAGAATAGCACCCTCAAAGAAAGTTACTGGCGCAGGGCTACTATCTCCGCCCTCTCCCAAAGATATGCCGCCTTCAAACGCGGCAGTATAGGGAGGCGCACCGCTAAATGTGGTCGCAAGGTAGTTTTGCTGTGCGGAGGCCGCTTTCATTTTCCATGCATTGCCGGGCTGATTATACTTGCCCAAAATGGTTTGGATTGACCCTGTAATAGTCGGGCCATACATGTAGACGCCATTTTCCCAATCTACTCCCGCCCACGGCCCCGTGCCGCTGCCAAACGTCCCTGCCGCACCTGTCGCATACGCCAGACCGAACATGTGGCCGTTGCCGGTGTCAGCTACCGTGGCCTCGACATTGCCGTAAGTGCTGCAACAAGCAGAGCCTGAATTGTTGGTATCCACCAACATATATTCCGTCGTCGATGCATTTCCGGTCGGGATGCCGACTGTTGCCGTCCTGTTGCGGTAATACTCAAATGCGTTGATCACCAATTCAGGAAGCGGGCCGAACTGTGAAGGAACAAACGCCAGCGTTCCCATAGACGAAAACGTGCTTTGCGGGAGGTTATTACCGGATGCAGCGGTGTGCATTTGGTCATATATTAACGACACACGGCAAATGGACTGCGCGCAAAAAGTCATGAGGGGCGGCGTATTGACTAGGCCGGAAACCCCGGCATAGGCAAGGATGGTTGTGCTGTCCGAACTGCGTTGAACCTGAAATAGCGGGCCGGTGTACTGAGACCTTATGCGTCGAATGAGGCTATGTGCAGCCACACAAGGCGTCCCCGCCGCCGCGTAAATATCGCAAGGCTTGGTGATGGCGGGAGCGACAGGGCCTGTGAACGGCGCCCCCGGTGTAGATAGATCTTTACCTGTTGGGCCCGCAAAGGCTGGACTCATCAATAAGAATACAAAAAGACTTATGAAGAGTTTTATAAGCAACTTATTCATGTTCTTCATGCTCCTTTGTGACTACTGACGAAAATTATAAAGAACAGAACCTGAATTCCATCCAGTAACTGCAATGCGATACTGCGCACCAGGAGCAGCAACAGTGAACTGTTCCATTACTCCAGCACTAAAGCTATATGGAACACCCTGATTAGTAATCGCCTGAAAGTTAACACCATCCAGAGATTCTTGCACTTCAAATGTGCCAGAAAAAGCTCCAAGAACAGTATTAACCTGTACCTCAAAAGTGTTAGAGGCAGCAACTGGAGTAAATACAGATCCACCACCTAAAGCAGCAAGTGTACCTGATACGAAATTAACAGTTGACATTTTTGCTTCCTTTCTATTTGTTTACGTGCTCGGCTAGCGGGGGCCGGTGTAATGGTGGTGCGCCATTGACGACGTGGCCCTCACTACTTTCTTGGGGTCTGAGCATCTCCACTCCCATTGGCATCCGAAGTATTGCCAGGTGAGGAATTGCCTGAACCGTTACCACTTTTGGGAACTCCGCCATCTGCACCTTTTGCTCCCCCTGTTAAACCATTTTCAAGGTTGGCTTGGTTCTTATCAGCATTGTCTTGCGCAAGCTTTTGAGCTGCAGAGACTTCTGGCTTAGTGGCTCCATCTGGCATGTCTGGAGGCAATTGGAGCATTACACGAATTTCTTCAACAGCCAGCATATTAGGTACAGCAGTAACAGCCAAAGCCATATTATTAGCAGCAGTCGCATTTTGGTTAGCCTCCTGAGCTTTTTCCAGCGGAGAGGGAACGTATGCGTCAGGCCACTCAACATTGACCTTAGACCATTTAACTGTTGGCAGGGCGCCTAACTCCATCATCTTCTCAAGGAAGGGCTTGAGAAAATAAGGAGTAGAAACCAGCTCACGGTGTTGCATGACTCTCTCAGCCCAAGCACCTTTGTCTTGCGTTGAGGCTTGGTGAGAACTCTCAGAACCTACTAGGATTCGCTGTGGGATACCAGTAGAACCAGAGATCAGGGTAATCAGTGCTCTAAAGGGACCAGCAGGATCTGCAACATCAGAACCTAGAGAATTAACCTTGATACCACGTGTCCGGATAAAGCGACGCTGTCCATCAAAGTACTCTTCGACTTCCCGATTAAGGTCAGCAGCACTTTCTTCGTCCAACTCCATTTCAGGATCGAGATCCATCTGCATGCCACGGTTAGCAGTATTCCAGTAGGATTCTGAAGAAGCCCCAATGACCTTCTGTAAGTCAGTGAGATAATTCCAGATGGACCAAAGTATTGGAATACCAAAGAGTTCGTTCTCTAGTTGACCTTGTGCCACATGGATGAGGCGTGACCAATGAACTCTGAACGAACTTTGAATGGGGACAGGCTGAACTGCTGAGATCGTGCCAGGAGCCTGATCTTCAATGCGAGCCAACTGCGGATAGATGGTATACATCTCTGGAAGACAGAACCTAGGATCGCTAGGATTCGTGACCCACTTTGAGATGCGAGCGCTCCGATCACCATAAGCCTGAAGGAAACTAATCTTCTCACCAGGCTTCATAGGTGTTTCAAGGTTAGAAGCATTAGTACCAACGAGTAGGACTGCATATTGTCCAATGTTAGCAAGCCGTTCAAGCCTATGCATAACTGGCCAAACAGGATAAGTCTCTTGCAGATCATCCCAAGCCTTACTGAAGGCTTTAGTGGCTTCTACCTTTGGAGGATTACCATAGATAGCATCAGGGAATGCATGTACAATTCGTTTTGCAATACCCCCTCTGTGATACATCTCCCAGAGTGATTGAGCAGAAATCTTACGATCCCATCCAAACACCTGATAGAAGTTACGTGTCATCATTGTTCCACCAAGAAGTCGAGAGAACAATTGACGAGGCCATGAATTGGACAAGGCTCTAAAGCCAGCGTTCAAGAAGCTGCCTGAACTTGAGCCACCAGTATCCATACGTTGGTTGCTGCGCGGCATCCCACGCTTAATGGTTGCTACACCAGCATCATCTGCTATTGCCATTTGGAGGACCTTCTGAGATTAGTGGTGAGTAGAGAGGGTAAGTAGAGAGGGTAAGTATGCGTCACTATCTTAGGACTTTAATGCCGAGCTTCTTAGCCCCTGTTGTAGAGGTTCGTCCACCAGAATCAGATTTACGTCCCCAAGTACCCACACCAGACCTGAAGGGAACTTCATCTGCCTTGACTCTTGAGGCTATTGCCTCTTGGTTACCATTCATCATACGTTCTTCAATGGCTGCCACGCCACGGGATCTGCCCCACGCCCCTCCTAGAGGTCTCTTGCCTGTGACATCATTATACATAGATGCGGCAGCATCCATAATGTCATCATGGGCTCCTTCAGGGAACACAGCGAACTCATCCACAAACTTGTTCACCCAAGGAACACGTGAGTAATCTGAAGGATCATCAACAACAATTACCACTTCGTGTTTTTCAGTACCCGCCAAGAAGGGCTGTGCTTTGAGAAGCTTAGAGCCTTCTGAGGCCGCTTTGACAACTCGTAGCTTCCTGTAAGGACATAACTGTTTGAAATGTTCAGTAGCGTAGGTGCCTGATGCTCCTGGTTCTTGTTCAAGAATATACTCGACGTCAATGTGATCACCCTCATTTGAAGGCAAGTCTGCAGCAGCAGCAAAGACATCTTCCACTCGTCCAGCTGACATTTGTCCATGTATGCAGCTTTCGAGGTAGAGTTTCTTAGCATCAACATCGTAAGTCCCTAACAAGCCTGCGGTAAAGTCTCCAGCCTCTTTAGTAGATGCCAAATCCCAAGAGCGCCGTCTCTTGAAGCGTCTGCGTTGCTGTGCTGCAGTGAAGGAGTTGATATATTCTTCAAATTCGGCACGTGCAATAAAGCGTAGGTTCTGAACATTAGTGACTGCAGAATCTTCATCACTCGGATTTTGTTGGAACATGGCCTCAAACCAGCGTGCTCCCAGTTCATCAATGATNTCTTCCAGCTGCTCTTTATTGTACCGTTGAGGNAACAGAGGCTCACCAGGTGCCCTTCCAAGAATATCCGGAATGAGCGGATTAGCATGCCACTCTCCAGTGTCTCGATCCTTCTTACCTGAGATGGCGGCAATCTTGATGATCTTGTAGAACTTCCGACTACGTCGCATTTCAAGGCGTTCAATGTGACCGTGCAGATCATTAGTGACCCAACGAGTGGCCACGATGATAACAACCGCACCAGGCTCCAGACGTGTTCGAGCAACCGTAGCATACCAAGTCTTGAGACTCTCCAGATAGTTATGGTTCAGAGCTTCCTTAGGTTCCTTGATATAGTCGTCAATAATGAGCACATCAGCACCACGTCCTGTAATGGTTCCTCTCAAACCGACCGCCTTTAGTCCACCTCCCTGCATAGTTACAAAATTCGCGGCGCGATCAACATCTCGTCGGATTCGTACTGAAAGCTTGGACTGGTTAGCTTTTATGATGTCTTTCACTTCACGAGTAAAGTCAGTGGAGAGGTCCTCGCCGTAAGTACACACCACGACGTTTTTCTCTGGGAAGTTCTCNAATGTCCACAGGGGAGTAGCAACTGTAATCAGCTTTGACTTCCCATGGCGAGGAGGCGCCGATACAAGCAAGCCCCCACCACCCCTCGAAACGACGCTGGCAATCTCCGCACCTAAGTATTGAAGGAAGGGCGCTGGAGTCCACCATTCACAAAGCTCCGACATAAGAGTGGCAGGGGTTAACTTGTAATTACCAATGAGCTGGGCAATCTGTGCAGAAGACAGACTGTTATCTTGATCCCCTGCGGAATGACCTGCTGCGGCTCGCGATATAAAGTCTGAGGTAGTCATTAACGATGTCCTTGGAAAGTGGTAAGTGGCTTAAGGCTTAAGCATCGTGCTCTATGACTCTGGTTCCGTTCCCAGAGGTAGAGGTAGAGGAACTCCCAACCTTCTCTGCTCCATCTCCGTTTGTGGATGAAAAGCCTTCAGACCCACGCCGCACTTGAAGGATGAGAGCTTGGGCTTGCAGAGCAAAGCTGGGGTCTGACATGAGAGCCCGCAGGTTATTGTCAATTCCGTTTGAGCTTGTTCCTTGCGCAATGTTCTTGGTAACGTCTCGCATGAGGTCAGCCCCAGAAGCCCCAGCCATAGCATCAGACAGGGGATTCGCCTTACCACCATTTTGAGTTTCCCCCATAGAGACACGTTGGATGTTAACCAAGAGACGTAAGGTCTCAATGGATTCCTTGGCAGACATGCCAGACCAGAAGTCCTCACCAGCCTCTTCAATCTTCTGTGCAAGACCTTCTAGCAGGCTCTTGGAAAGTAGGAAGTGCTTGTCCTCTGTCCTCTTAACTCTGATTTCCCGCTTTTTACGGTCAGCAACCACTTGAAAGAGATCATAGGCCTTGGCCCTACTTGACCAATAGAACTCTTGTGCATATTCAGACACAGTCTCTAGGGCTATTTTGTTCTCCATAGCCAGTAGCTGGATCTGTCGGATGCCTACTTCTTCTGCTTGTTCAAGGAACCGTTGGAAAAGAAGATATGCTGGCCAAGGTTCATGAGGCAATTGGTTCCAGAAGATGGATGTTTTGTTAGGCCCGAAGGTAGGATAGCCATCTTCATAGTATAAGGAGACCGTAGCATTGTCCGCATCTTCCTGTGTCAGCATGTTCAATGCATGTGGAAGGAAGTCACTACGATAAAAGAAGGTAGGCAGCTGATATTCGTTCTGTGGAATCTGTCTCGATAAGAAACCTACAGCAACCGCCTTTGTGGCCCCTTCCGGCAATATGATTCGCTGGTAGCCTAGAGTCGTGTCTTGAAGTTGCTTCCGATGAATGTCATCAACTTGTTCTTGGGTAAGTTCAGTAGCTGAGACCTCGCCAAGGCCATCATCATACGGATCTACTCCGCCTGGTTGGAACGAAGCGTCCGCATCATCTGGCATCCCTTTGTGCACTGACATGGAATGACCTTCTCGCCTTCTCGGTTAGTGGTTAAGACACATGCCATCTATGTAGCACATGTCCCTCGCCTTCTCGTGAGTATTGAAGTGGTCGTATGGTTATTGTAAGATGTTTATTTTGGTCAAGCAATATTGACCTTTAACCTTTAAAGAAAGGAAAAGGAATTAAAAGGAATTAAAAGGAAAGGAATTAAAGAAAAAGAAAAGAACTATAGTAATAG
>JGI26470J50227_1000252_pt1 | contig 23880 bp, 51 predicted proteins | sample FreactTroBogLake_FD_50227 | JGI IMG/M metagenome (IMG submission 50227) | reverse complement strand
CAAACGTGACGTTTACTTCATTCGTAAGGTTGTTGGTGATAACAACTTTACCATTGTCAATACCAACATACGCCACACTCTTACCACCAAGCAATTTTTCGTCCCAGATGTCAATGAAGGGTGAGTTATCAAAATTTTCATCGGCCTCTGCCCTTACATCGTTGCCGCCTGCGTTAGAAACCAAAATTGCAACGGCAAGGGCAGTGTTATACATGTCAGCGTGTTCTTTAAGATTGTTAATATTCATATGATGAGGATATCAGGTTATTATATTTTGTCAATGTTTATTTTTAATAAAATTCATTCTGTTCCATTCATTAATGGCTTTGTTTATGCCTACCATTACGATAAACTGTTCACACTTACTAAACGTGCAGAAAACCTTTGTATGTTCCTTATAACGGGTATTGTTAGTGATACGCATGGCATCAGCACCACATATACAGCATGGACTTATTTTGATATGTGGCTTCATGTCAATCCAAGAAGCTTCTTTTCTTCATCTGTAAGCTTGTTCATAGCGTTTTGGTATGCAAGCTCACGAGTCAGTTTAAAAGGTGTGAGTGTAAGTTTATCGGCATACGACAACTCATAAAATCCATCTTCATCATCGGCAATGACGACAGTCTCTGTAAGACGCACGTCTTTTTTTTGCGCGATATATGTAAGCAAAGAATTATGCGTAACATACGTATATACGGCTGCTTGCGTTGAAAAATTTGAGTAACTACAATCGTGATATACAATGGTTGGAACGAACGATGGAATTTTACCGACGAATTTATTTTTGTGAATGTCTTGTTTCACGGCATACATGTCGCCGTCAAAATCAAGCAATGTAATCTCACGAGTGCATTGATAAGTGCTAGGTTTTAGTGCAGCGGCAAGGGTGGTAATTTGTATAGGCAATCCCCTTGGATAACCTTGATCGTCAGTATCATACAGAGCATAAGCTTTTTTCTTTGTGGGTTTCATAGTGAAGTTACTTTATTATATTAATGTTGTGTTGTCAAGGTCAGATCGTCATAAAAGTAGGTTTTATTGCTCATACACCACCATAACTTGACAAATATAACCCTTAGAAGTTAAAAACGGAAAACCATAAGGTTGATAACCATTTCCAATAAAGGTTTCTACTGTGTCTGTGAAGTCCTCTGAAAGATGCTGTCTTTGAATTATAAAGTATTTCAAGATTTTCTTATTCATAGTGTTAATAGGTTAGCAAAGTTATTATACAATGTCAATAGTTTTCCAGATGATTAATTTTGTCAATTGGTTCTGGATTGCGTGGCAGACGAATAGAAATCAATGTGCCTCCCCACGAATCTTGAGAAAAGGAATACACATAGTTTTGTGTCCATAGAACAAAACTTGGATAAGAATAGTCATAAGACTCACTGTGATCTTGATACAATTGCTCTTTAGTCAGACCATGACCCACAACATCTTCCCAAGTTTCGTTGTTGAGTAAGAGGTTTTCAATTATAAAGTGTTTTAAAGGTTTATCATTCATAGTGCAGTTATATTATTATATTAATGTTGGGTTGTCAATAGAAAATAAAATTAATTTTTAAGTCTCGTAAGCTATATGTATTTGTAAGTGTTAGCTTTAGTCAAATCTAATAGCTACTGACACAAGAGAAAAATACCGTGGTAACTTAGGTATCATTACCACGGTATGTGTGCTATCCGCCTCCACCATCTCAGTATCCACCGAGAAATTCAAGAACCCACCGACCGTTACTATCTTGTTTGACCTCAAAGGTCGCCGTTGAACCCACAAAGAGTGTTAAAAACTTAGCGAGTTGTTCCATATCGTTGAAGTATATTTTGCCGTTCATAGTGTTAATAGGTTAGCAAAGTTTTTATACAATGTCAACAACTATTTGAGGGCATCACGAAGTTTTTTAATCTTCGTCATTTCATCATACAATTCATCAAACTCATTTGGAGTGAGAGTGATATCGTCAACGATTACTGATTTTTTAAACCTGAAGAATCCTGCAACTTTTTCCTCCAAACGAACCCTCACGTAAAGTGTTGCTGGGGAATATATTCCACTGTTCACACCTGGAATAAAAAATTGAAACGCCGCGTTGCTAAGAGTACGAGGATTGCGATACTCATTTACGCGATTAAACTGTAATTGTTTGAATATTGTTTTCATAGTGATATAAATGTAACAGATTGATATAATCTGTCAAGAGAAAAACTGTGGTAGTTTTCTAAGGATATACTACCAAACCCTATTGGAACCTCTAAAAACTATTCTTCGTTATCTAAGAAGCTTTGATTCTCTTCAAACGTGTTGTAATCACCATTCGCACAATCCGTTGCGTCTTGGTCATTATATTCGTTGTATTCGGTAATCTCCGTCAGAGATTCATAGTAGCTGTCCAGATATTGATCGTCCATATGTTTTTTGTTATGTTGTTGTTATCTATCGCTTATGAGCATATACTAAGTTTTTGTTGGTGTCAATAGGAAAATAAAATTAATCTTTAGACCTAATGACTGATACATATCTTTAGTGTTAGCTTTAGTCAAATCTAATAGCTATTTACACCATACCATTAATTACAACGTCCATAATATTTTTCGTGGAAATGGAATGAGTATGAACGGGTTCATCTGTAGGTTGTTTATACGTATATGGCTTTTTAACGACTTGGGTAACAACGGTGGTGAAATCACCTTTCCACGCTGATAGACTGTATTCCACACGTATGGATTTTGGTGTAAAACCAAGAATCTTACCGATAACAAGACCTTTGTATTTTGGTGGGTTAAATGCTACGGTGTCACCAATTGACAATTCCGTTCCAAACATATCTTTACGTGTATTCATATAATTATTCAACGTTGCAAATCACACTAAGTATCAACCTACTAAGATGATATATCTTCAGTATAACACTCTTAATCGGCCATTTCAAATCGTTTATTCTTGTTGCGATCATAATTCTTTTTGCTGATGACAATGCGTTCTGATGGGTTAAAATCCCACGTGACGCGAATAGTTTTGCGAACGTCATTCTTATTAATTGCTTTGTTTGATTGAGTTTTCATATCAATAAATATATATAAAAAGATATCGCATGTCAACAAAAAAATGTGGGGACGGTTGGGTCAATGCGTAAGATAATACTTAACTAAACGATAGTAGTCAAGCTTTTTCTTATCTTTTAAATCACTCATGTTATGTTCAAGGTCAGCTAACTTGATTAACAACGCCAAGTAATTTGGTTTGATACCGTCAAGATATTCAAACAGATCAAAGTTTTCTTTCTTTTTGGTGAGCAATAATACTGCATCAAAAATTGCAGCGGCATAATCACCATCAACATTATCCATTAAAAATTTACGCAACTCACTTTCTGTAACCGTTGTATCTTCAATTACATCATGTAAGTATGCAACGCTACGAATGACTTCCAAAAAATCCCAATTGTCAAGACCAATGGTTTCTATATGTTTTTCTACGGCAATTCCTGCAACAGCTTTTGGATGAACGATATACGGAATATTACTTCCGTATTTACGATATTGGCCTTCATGAGCCTTTGTCGCAAATTCCAATACGGCAAGTGATCGTATTCTCATAGTATTAATTCTTTTCCAACATTTCCGCAACAATGTTTGCGTCGTTCATGACATGAGTTTTTGGGTCATATCCTTCAGCAACATGTTCTTCAAAACTTTCTGTTTCGGTGTCAACAATATAATTGACCAATTTTGATATGGCGTTAAATTGTTCCGTAGTCATTTCAACAGTTATTGTTTTCATAGTGAAGTTACTTTATTATATTAACGTTGTGTTGTCAAGGTAAAATTAATTTTTAAATCTCGTAAGCTGTATGTAAGTGTTAGCTTTAGTCAGTTCTAATGCTATTAGTTAAAGTCAATCATATTTTTAACTTTTTCCAACATATCCGACAATTTTATTCCGATGTCTTTTTGATAGCATTCCAAAGGAACATCCGAAGCAAGATAATTGTCAATATCATTTGCAGTGTCAATGATCTCTTTGATTATGTTATTGATTACTTCTTTTTTAAACGTGTTGTTCATAGTGTTATTATATTATCAGTCTTTTATACGATTGTCAAGTAATTCTTCCATTTTAGGATGAATAAACAAATCTCCATCCCTTTCAATTTCAATGCCCCACGGATAAGTTACTTCTGACAAATTAGTGCAGTCTTTCAACAGACTGAGATACTTGACTTTATCAATGGGAAGCCAATCATGATGTTTTCCATCACGATGAACCAACGGAACCCACACATGTGCTTTTGGTGAATCGTTGAAAATTTTCACGGCATCTGCGTATGTCATATAAACATGTTATCAAACTCATACATGGTTGTCAACAAAAACTTTTTTTAAAATAATGCTTGACTTTTTATATTTTTTATGTTACTATAATAGTGTACCACCCGACCCCTAATTCTTTAACGTTAACGTAGATTTTAATTGACAACCTAACCAAATTTTGTTACGATAGGAGAATATGACTCTATCTGAATTTTACGATAAAATGAAAGACGTGCCGTTAAACACTAAAATCAAAGTTAGTGTTCCTGATGGCGATTTGAAAGACGCAGCGGCATTTTACTTTGACGACCTTGGAAAAGAACCAGTTATAGTTATCACGAATTAAAATGAAATCACATCTAAATCGGTTTAACGTATTGCTATTAGCAATATCTATTCTATTGCTTTTTATTCTACTTGAACTCATTAGATTTCATGATGATTATATGATCAATGAAAAATATAATGTTCCTGCATTAGAAGAAGAACCACCAAGTGCCGTTCCACAAACAACTGCACCACACGGCATTACTTGTTAATATGAAGTACGTATTACTATTTTTAAGTGCGGTTATTATATCAATGTTGTTGATATTGCACTACTTAATCTTCTTTTGATGGCTTTTCAAGCCATGCAACAAATTTCTCAGGAGTATAACATACCGATATAAGTTTCCATCCTCTCTCAGCATCAACGTTTAACAACTCAGTGAGTCCAGAGCTACTATATGCCGTTATACATTTATATTGATATTTCATAGGGTGGGGGTGGTAGTAGTAATACTCTAGTTAGCGGGGGAGCCAAGAAAGAATTCTTCATTAAATCCCTCTGTCCTCAGATAACGCATTACGGCTACGGCACGATTGTGGTTGGTGTCCTCATCCTCATCATGAAAGGAGTAAACCTTATACCCTAGAGGGGTNTCATCATCTAATTTAACGGCTTCAACTTTCATGCCGCCAACAAGAAACTCTTTAACGAATGGTTTTGTATTCATATTATTATATTATCGTAGGGGGTGGGTGTTGTCAAGGACTATTACGTATGGGGGCATTACTTTCATAACCCTTTTCATTTTCATAGACTACATATCCAACTTTTGACCATGTAGCTTCAAATACTCTTCTTGCCATCATATAAACTTTATGCTGTGGAGCTTTATGATAAAGATCATCTACACGTGCTCGCCATTGTTCCAAAGAGTCTTGGGTGTGTTTATCACATCTTTTCAGATAAGAGTATATGTATAAATTACTCATGTATCAAGGACTATTACGTATGGCGGCGATACTTTTATATCTCTCGTTTCTTTTTCAAAAAGTATATATCCAACTTTTGACCATGTAGTTTCAAATACTTTTCGTGCCATATCATCAACTTTACGATGGGGATGCTCAGGCTCACGATAAAGATCAACATAGTCTCTCCAATACTTGATAGAGTCTTGGGTGTGTCTATCGCATTGTTTTAGATAAAAGTATATTTGGGGATCAGTCATAAGTCAGTATATATGTAGTGATACTGATACGTCAAACAACGCGTCTCTCACAGTATGCGAAAGACGACTGTATACTTGTAATATCACATCATGTTCAATATTATCGTAAACGGGGACATTCAATCTGCCTTTCATGACGGACATAGTTTGGTGAAAATCGGAATATATAAAAGGTCCGNCTTGCATTTTAGACTTATTTCGTGCAATTTTATTGCAGATGTCATTATGTATATCTTGATCANTCATAAAAAGAGGATATCGTAAATNGTAGGTAGAGTCAAGAAATTAATTGGTATNTGTTGAGTTTTGTATGCATCTTTGTCTCAACTTTAACGGTGTATTCCTATAGGAGCAGGTGGAATATATCGTCACAGGTGGTGTTTTGGTTATATAGTAGTTATGTGCTACGCAATGAATGACATACCGACCACCAACATTCACGCTATATCCCCTGCACAAACTTGAGTGGTATGATTCATACTACATACCACTCTCTAAAGTTTTTCTTAATCAACGACCTTACGAACCATTTCTTGGAAATAGTCGTATTCACGAACNCCACCGACTTGCCACAAACCTGCCTCAAGGGTGATAGGGCCGTGTTCTTGGTGTGTAAGTGTTGCTTGTTCCTTGAGATTTACAAACGTAACATTTCCGATTGTAAAAAGCTCGCTTTCATCGGAAACAATTCCATGATAGTGGCCCGTAGTTTCTCCCAGAGCGAGAACCAACTTGTTTTTAGAAACAACCTTGACATCTCCGTCTGGGAGAGTTGTGACGCGACGTAGAATAACATCGCCTTGCTGTGCCGTTTGACTGACTGTGTTTTTTTTCTTCATATTGTTATTAATATATACTAAATTTTACGATTTGTCAATGTTTTTTTTGAATAAAGTGGGTATAATTTTCACTATACCCACTTTAAATTGTTATTAGGTCAATGCCTCCGCGTCTGTGAACCACTTATCATTACGCCATTCCAACGCTTCATTCACGGTTTTAATGGAGGGGTCAACGCCTTCCAAGTGAAAAACGCCGATACTTGGATTGGTCATTTTCAGATATCTTGCATCCTTGATCTCAGGACTGAGTTCAATGCTATACAACTCATAGTTACCGCGCTTGTCCAAGACCTTGTTGGGAAGTTCCTCCAACATCCTTTCAATGCCAACCTTACGAAGCAATTCACGACGAATTTCCGCGTTAGTTTCCTTGAGAACTTCCTTTGGTGAAATCTTTTCAGCAGGTGTCATAACATATTCTTTCTTCATGACGACGCCGTTCAAAGCATAGATTTCATTGTCACCATTATAAGTCAGTGCAGGGCCATCTTCACAATGAAGATTGTCACCGCGACGTTTAATAATCGTAGGAGGTTGGCAGACAACACAAATCTCGTCCAAAGGAAACACCATGCCATAAGCTTGACAAGCCTTCAAGGTTTCGTATTCCACGTCGTTTTCATAAACGACTTTGAGTTCTTCCTTCATGAAGTCATAAAAAGCAGTCCATTGTGCCCAGAATTGACAGTCAAAGTAAGGATAGATGAAAGAAATGTTGACCTCACGACCTTCCTTCTTACTGAGAAACTTGGTAATTTCCTTCCATGAAGATGCTGGTGAATCACACAACAGAATTGTGGAAGGCACGGGTTTCTTGAGAATGTGAGTGTAAAAGTTTGAAAAATCCTTCTTGGCATCTTTCAACTTGCGTTGCTTTGTGGTAAGTCCCAACTTTGTCCACTTTTCAACGTATAGTGGCATTTTGGCTTCTTGTTCTTTTGTGAGTTCTGTAATCATAATTTTTTTGTTTTTGTTTTTGTTATAAACTTTACGAGGAATACTATATCAGATTTTTATACTTTGTCAATAGATTTGTTTAGATTTTTGAATAAAGATTTGCACTCTTACCCCTTTGACCAACAGATTTAGGAGCTTGACCGACAGCTTTAACAACGTTATCGTTAATTTGCTTTTGAATGTACACATACATTGTGGGACGATCATAGTCAGCATTGATAGCCAAGATATCATTCAACGTCCATTGTTCCGTGGAAGGATATACAACTTCAGCACGAACCTTTGCAACGCGACCACGATGACCACTAGAAGGTTTATTTTCTGTGATAACTTCTGAGACAGGCATCTCCACGTTATCACCGCCAATAACATCGTTTGTAGAAATATCAGCGGTGTCAACAGATTTGCCAAGCAACGTATCATATTTAACCTCAGCGGCAAACAATGTGGTAAAAGTAAAACCTTTGGTGCCCCACATCTCAGAACTTGGATAGGATTCGGCAGGTTCAATTACATTTCCACCAAGTTCATATCCATCATGACGAGAGATACTTACAACTTCAAAACCACCATCAAAGGATGATGGATGCTTTGCTCCCTTTAGAGCAACCTTGTGAAAGATAGCAACGTCACCTTCCCTACGAATTTGACGAAAACGATAGCCATTTTTAACGAACTCTGTTTCAATTGGTTTATAATTCATATTGTTATATTATCAGGGTTATTATCTTGTGTCAAGAGCTATTTGAATATTTGAAANTGAAATTCTAAGATTGTTAAGTACANGNGCTTTTACATGAATGCTAACACTGTCATCTATATTCTTATCAAGAGAACTACACAGTTTTTCTATGGGATGTAAGGCGAAAACCGATCCCCATACCTGCCTACGAATGATAAAATATAGATCAGCGTCGTTCATTGTTCAAATCGCTTGGGGTTAATGAATATCCTATGGATTCTCTGATGATTCCTAATTTACGTATAACCAACCCATTAGTTTTATCTAATACTGCCATAGTGTTTGTATCTAAACGTTCTTTACAGGTTTTATACAGTTTAAGAAAGGGATTAAAATTGTATGTTGAACCCTTTGCTTGTTTTAACTCTTTATATAGATAAGAATCCGTTTTCATGATGGTTTGTTAATGAACGTTCTATGTTTTCTCTTATAGTTCTCAAGTTATACATGACTTCGGTGTTAGTGTTATTTAGTATCGTAAAATACCTTGGATGAGACCTACCTGTGGCATTGAGCTTACCATAAGCATTCCTAAGCTCTACTCCCAACTCTTTATCCATATACAGTTCGTAATCGTTCATGGTTTATCGTGTGTAAATAGTGAATGTTTTATTGAATTGTGCACGTTATTCAGTTTATGCGTGACTTTCCAATTAATTTTAACTCGTATCTTATTATATTTATTAAATGTTAGCTGAGATATACTTGTATCACTCAACTTGACAATAACATCATCAAGACCGTCAAAATCCTTATATTGCTCATAATAATCTCTCATGATTTATCGTGGTTGATGTTTTTCACTCCAAGTCTTTGCCGCCGTAATCCATGCCTTACCATCTATTAGGCCATCCTTCATTGCTTCTAAAAGTGGTTTTTCATGTTCAATGCATTGTTCTGCATAACGCGCCAATGCCTCAATTACAAATAGCTGATGCATTGGATTACTGTGCATGAACTCCGTGACGTTTTGAATGTTTGTTTTGTTTATCATAATGATATATTATACTAAGTTAGAGAAGATGTCAACTAAAAATTGGTGGAATGGATGGGACTCGAACCCATGACTCTCGTCTTAAAAGGACGATATTCTTCCGTGTCATTATCCTTCATATTATAATGAGGACAACACTTTAATGTTTCCATCCCAAAATTTGAGTTAGCACGGGAACCACAGGTGACTTCCCCATTTTTTGCCGTGAACTCAGGATGTGATATTTTAGGCCATCCCCATGGCCCCATGCAAATCTTAATCGGTAAATAACGTAACCCGACTAAGAGGGTCATATCACTAGCCCAAAGTGATCAAGCGGTAATCACTCATCCATTAACTTGGTTATCGCTAACGGATATCAATGCAACTATCGCCATCTAATATCTCATTCAGATTACATCATCGCTAAATGATGTCGGTATTGTTTATGGATATGTTAGCGCATTCCACTTTTTTGACCGTTAATCTAAAGCATTTAAATTGGAAGCGGGTGCAGGAGTCGAACCTGCTATCTCACAGCTTATGAGGCTGGAATGGTAATTCCGTTCCACTCACCCGCAATCACTATACTACTACTATACCAAAAACTGATAAATTGTCAAGAAGTTTCTAAAATTAAAAATTATCAATCATCTTTCTTAAATTCTTGACGCCAGCTTCCGATAAAATCTTACGCTTGAAAGAAGACATAAATTTTATTGCATTATAATTGGCAGTAACAATAACACCTAGTTTATATGGTATATGGCAAAACACGTCAAATGTTCCATAATTGACACCTTTTTTATTCAAATATGATACGGAAAACGCAGGTTCATAATACGCCTGTGTAGGTGCATCAGTGATAACAAATCCTTGTGACTCAAACAACTCTATCCAAAATTGAACGTATTCTTTTCTATGGATAGCCATTGCTTGATTGTATAACTCTAACGCGTGTGTAGCGGATGTTGCTTTCATATGTTTTTATATTATACTAAGCTTGTGTGTTTGTCAATATAAAATTATTGATTAGGTAGTGTTTGCACTTTTACCGAGGGCCGCTCGCCCTACGAACTATATCAATAATCTCCTGTTAATGTACCCCTGTCCGATTTGCGTTTTACTAAATTAACAAAATCTGCTATTAACAATCTTAGCATTACCCAAGTTCAACCTCGTGGCGGTGTTGTTATCTGAACTCTGGTCTCACCGTGACTCGAACACGGAAATGACGCTTATGAGGCGACGGTTATTACCTTTTAACTATGAGACCTAAACGTTTGATTGTTGCAGACAGTTCATTAGAAACTCAAAACGATGAACTGTCTGCAACAATCAAACAAAATTTGGTGGGCGAGGTCGGACTCGAACCGACACGATTTTTTATGATCCCAGGATTTTAATCCGTAGTGATTTGAGATTCGAACTCTATTGCGCCTTTACGCTTTCACTGGTCCTGTGCGTCTGCCATTTCGCCACTCGCCCACTAAAATATATACTATACTAAAACTTTAACTTTGTCAACACTGTTTTTTCTACCTCTCCATGTTTCCGTTTGAGCGTGACAGTTGTTACACAACAATTGTAAATTACTTAACACGTTGTTGGTGTTATCACCATCCAGATGATGCACTTCTAATGGAATAACATCATTGTTCCATTCACTTAATTTACATTTTTCACAAGTGTTGCCACGATCTTTTATTAAATGTGGTTTGAGAGAACATGTTTTTGTATACTCCGACCAATCTTTTAACTGCTGTTCTTTATTCCATCCTTGGCCAGTCCAATGGTTGGTATTAACTTCTAATCGTTGAAGTATTCTTTTAATATTTCTATAATTGCCACCAACAACTTTTAAATCTAACCTACGAAGCAAACCAGCAATGGATTTTACTTCTTTGGAATAGTTGATAATATCTTCATCTGTGTAATTTCGGTATTTTCTCATATACTATAACTAGTATATGGAATAGGCAAACGCTAAACTATTTTACCTCTACCTATTATCACAGTAAAACTTTTTCAACACAGGTCGTTGCCGACGTAAGCTTATGTCCTTGTGTAATATAAATTTGAATGGCAGTGCGAGGATTTTCTACGGCTTGTTTTGCTTCCGCCAATCCAACACCTGTATATTCACGAAACCTCTTGATCGCAAGCACCTTGATGCTAGGATCAGTGATGTATGGATATTCATGCATAATACGATGTACAGCTTCAACATAGTTCATGCAAGAAGGTTGTGCAGGATGTTGAATGACGATTTGGTCAGGTTTTGCACCGATACCATGCAATGTCGTAGCGATGATTGATTTAGCTTCGTTGTGAGTAAATATAAGATTCATGTGTAAGATGTTATACTAAAACTTTAACTTTGTCAAGAAATTGTTAGGATTTTAACGGCGAACTCTCCTTTGAGAAGTTCCACGTTTAGCTGATTGCTACTAACACTAAAAGTAACGGCGGCACATCCATCTTTCTTTGAATTTACATATGCAAACGCCCATTGAGCTTTTTTATCAATAATCCATTTGTCTTGTCTGTTTCGCTTGTATCCAATACTTTTAAGGTATTGTTCAACTTTAATAAAATATGATTTGTTCATAGCGAACACATACTACTGTGTTTTTGTTTGATTGTCAATGGAAAAGTTTTGGTGTCACTGGCGGGACTTGAACCCACAACCAACTCTTTAGAAAAAAGTTGCTCTATCCAATTGAGCTACAGTGACAAAAATGTTTTAATTATTATCTTCTAATGAGATAATATTTTCAACGACGTCTTTTCTGTAATTGGGTTTCTTTGAGCATTCCCAACAAATAGAGTTTTTGCCCCATGTAAACCCATCCAAATATGCAGCTTTCATGTCAGGATAAGATTGTTCGGTTCCGCAGATCGTGCATTTGCAATTAAAATCACTCATAATTATTTTCGTTACTGTCAGGCTCTACTATAACAGAATTTGGTTTCTTGTCAAACTTATTTTTCTTAAAAGTTTTCTTTTTCTTGTCCAGATATTTATATTTATCTGGCCGTTCTTTATGCGATTTCCCCATACTCTACTTAAGATTGTATATTAACATGTTGATAATGTCAAGCTATTTTCTTCTCAGAAATTACCCGTTGAATTAATCTCCATTTTACACTTTTTTCAACTTTCTTTTTGTATTGTAATAGTGATACTGCTTCATTCTTTTGAGTAGTATCAAATTGAACTACGTCTCTCCAATCATCTGATGCAAATGCTTGAATTTGTAGCCATTTATGTTTATGTGCTTTCATCTGTAAACATAAATAGTAACATGTAAAATATAAAATGTCAAGAAAATATTTATATTTAAATGAGTGTGTTGGAAACCACCGTGAGATGTCTCAGCAACCTCAAGCTGGCATGTTCAAATTAAAGAGTTAACTTGGGCTTCTTTAATTCAGATGGAATAAATTCTTCGTTAGTGTGACCACAAACTCCACAAGAAAAGACATTTAGTGGAATATAACTATCCTTCGTTGCTCCCGTCAAAAGCTTGGAAGCTTTACGTAAAAGAAATGATTCAACAAAGGTGTTGTTATTACATTTAGAACAAGTTACTTCACTGGTCTGATCAATAGTAATTGATGGCGGTCTATTTAAGTTTAGGTCTGTCATATAGTATAAGTATAAAAGTGTGAGATTACATATTTATTTTATTTCAGATTTTGGTATAATGTCACACGAATGTTTGATTTTGATACATGCTGAGTCAATCCGTAATAAATATCACACCAAACCTTTGTAGTAACATAACGTTTTAAATCTTTATTACCATACTGCGCCATAAAAGGGCCATTAAAGTTTTCAAAGAAAACCTGATCATAAAAGTTATCTCGTAGTTCTTTATCCTTCATATGTTGTATCACGAATAGGTGCTGCTATGTTGACTCTGATGGTAAGTTCAAGGGGAGCATACATATTAGCATACATTTTGTCATATACCGCCCAGTTCACGTATCGTGCTATGTTTTTATATTCACCATAAAAGCGTAATTTATCACTACGACTTTGGTGTGTTATATAATGCTGAAGATCAACATTGCTGTTATCTCCAAACTTAAATTCGTATTGATCAGCAATGTGTTTCATGTTACCAGTTCATGTTTACAGGTGTTTTGGTGAGTGTCAAGAGTTTAATTGTGGTATCTACACCCTCAGAATCTTTCAATTCAATATTGACATCATTAATTACCGCGTTATCCAATCCTTCTTCGGTAATGATAACAGTAAAACATTGACCGCCACCATCATACCATGAAATGTGCAAAACTTCATTTGTGTCTTTTTCACAACCAAGGTCCCGAATATCAACGTTATTTGACAACACTCCACTACCATCAATGATGATAGCATCGGCTTCATAGATTTGTTCGGCAAGTGAATTGATTTTGTTTGTATTCATATTGATATAATATCAGGTTTTTTATATTTGTCAAGAGATATTCATCATTGCTTCTTCTGCTTCTTCTTGTGTAATATAAGGCCCCTCCACAACTCCATAAGAAGCAACGATCCAATAGCCCGAAGAACGTTCAACAATTCGCATATCATTTTGTGTAGTCATATTGATATACTATCAAAGTTCGTATGAATGTCAACAAAAAGATTTTTTAATTTTTCCGTTGACTTCTTATAATAATATGATACGATGATAACGTAATGAAAGAAGCGTAACAGCGGTAGGTCGATACTACGAGACCCTTTAAACTTTAACGATAACGTAGTAACGTTAATTATAAAAATTTGCCCTTGACATTCGTATAAAAATAGTCTATGCTTCAAACCATGACAGATAAAAACACAGAACAATTCATTGATAACTTGCGAAAGCAGTTGAAAAAAGACAAATCACTCATGGGCACATTTCACTATGAAATGGCAATTAGAAAGACTATTGCAGAACGATATCCACAACCACCACCATCACAATACATTTCGGGCAGCAAAACACTTACTTTTAACGAACAATACTTTAAATCTTGGGGAGACCCTAAATAATTATGCGAACTGTTAATGATTTTATTGAAGGCGACATCGTAGATGTTTATGCCAATGACACCGATCCATTTTATGATTTTACAGGCACAATCGTTGCATTACGCAATGATAGTGTTGAAGTTGTAGATGATGATGACGACACATACACCGTTGACCCTGATCAATGCAGGCTATCTAAATAACTTATGAAAAGCAGCATTGAATATATCTTTAGCAGTCCCTCTAACTATATACTGTTTATGGTGACGGGGTTTATCATACTTATTGCGGTGACGGCAGCAGTACGTGCCCTCTTGGAGTGTAGTGTGCCCACCATGTTTTCAAGATGTTATGAGGCATACTTGTGTATCAAGGAAGCCATGAAAAAGGTCGTTGATGAAGATAAATAATACAGATGTAGATTTGTATAGTGAGGTGTATGCTCAATTGGTGGATAATGGATACGCTAATGTAATCATAGTGGCATATCCACCCCACCCTACACAGTATAAGACTACATTAGATTATTCCATTTTTAATCCTATACATGAAAGTATTAATCCCGTTAGAAGTGCAATTTTTTCTAGTTTAACTGATACTCTTTAATGCTTGACTTATTATAAAACTCTGATATTATAACGTTATAACATGAATTACGATAAACTGTTGGAGCCACAAAAACCTCACGCCAAAGTCTTACTTGATAGTCTATATCTTAATGGATATGCATTTGATGCTAGTCCTACGGGCACAGGTAAGACATACACGGCATCGTGGGTAGCACGTAATATATCCCTCCCTATCGTGGTAGTCTGTCCAAAAGCTTCTAAGACTATTTGGAAAGACACTTTAAAAGAATTCAACGTTACCCCACATCTTATTATTAACTATGAGTTGTTGACGCGTGGTAATACACCTTATCTTCGTTATAATAAAAAGGAGTATGCCAATGGTGACCATTGGTGGGAGAGTAAGGGTATCAAGATTTTATTTCCAAAGAATTGTCTTGTAATTGTTGACGAATGTCATAAATGTCGCGGTCAAAAATCAAAGAACGGTGAAATGATGACGGCATTAAAGAACCATGGTTTTAGAGTATTGTTACTTAGTGCTACGGCAGCGGCATCCGTAACAGACATGAAAAGCTTTGGATACATGTTGCAATTGCATAATGGTGAGAATTATAGGACCTTTGCCAAAGAACATGGAGCGGAACCTGATGGTTATGGTGGTCTCATATGGAAAGAAGACACGGAAAAATCCAAGAAAGGTATGGTTGACATTCATAACCACCTATTCAATATTACAAAATGCGCAAGTAAAATGAATATAGAAGACTTTGGTGATATCTTTCCTGACAATCATATTATCGCTGAGTCCTTTGATCTTGGTGATGAAAACAGTAGTAAGTTACAAGCTGTATATGATAACATGAAAGATGAATTGGCACGTCTTGATGAACGTAGTAAGAATTATACGCAACATCATTTCGCGATCATGATGAGGGCCCGACGTACTTCAGAATTGCTTAAGGTGCCAACCACAGCAGAATGGATAATGGATAAGTATGATGAAGGTATAACGCCCGTGGTCTTCTTCAACTTTACAGATAGTTTACATGCCGTTGAAGAACGTCTTGGTAAGGCATTTTCAAAGATGCTTACGAAAGTTGTTGGTGGTCAAACAGATAAGCAACGTAATTTTGAACTTAGTGAGTTTCAAGCCAATAGACGTAATGGTGCACTCGTTAATATGAACGCGGGTAGTGCAAGTATCAACATGCATGATCTATATGGCGATCATCCTCGTGAATCTTTGATCTGTCCATCATGGAGTGTCGTAATGACTCTTCAATCTATTGGTAGAATTTGTAGGGCTCATGGTAAAACCAAATGCGTTCAAAAGTTTTTGTTTGCGTCGGAAATAGAAGAAAGACAACGTCAACGCGTGGCTTCTAAAGTGCGTAACATATCAGAACTTAACGATGGTGATCTGTCTTTGGTTGACGCCGTTCCATTATACTAAGATTATGATTGCAAAATGTATAGCTGTAAAGTATCCTCGTGGCAGTCTTACTAATAAACAAAGTGAAGTATACTCGTTTATTGATAAGATGAACATACAAACTACCATTCGTCAACTATTATTCACGGACCAATATGATTATGTCGTTGTAAAATACGACAACACTCTATATGTTTGTGAGAAAAAGAACGCCGTTGAATATGAAAAAAGGATAACTTTTTACCATCCATTGGATGAGCTTCTTACTATTTAATATGTAAGATGTCAAGTGAATTACAAACTTATTATATCAAGTGTGGTAATTGGTGTTGCAGAGTAAGTATTGATGCATCTGGATATACAGATGTAAATCAATTATACTTTGAAGTTGCTACGAGAGCAATGGAATATGTATATGGCGACAAAGAATATGAAGGTGAAGATGCTTTAATCGCCGTTTATAATAAGAAAGGTAAAAACGTCATAGGAACTCTCAGTGAAGTTGATCAATTTTTAGATGTTGCTTTTACTATTGACACAGAGATATATTCGGCGTATGATGTTAATAGTAAGAATACAGAGACAGATTTATTAAAACAAGTGTTGCTGACCTCCGAAGTATTTTCTAATGCAGCTATGCATGATCTTGCTGAGGCAGCACGACAGCAAGAAGAAGATGAATTATGAGTGAAATTATACGCGATTCGAATGGGAAGATGATTGCTTCCATAACAGAACAAGGTAATAAAGTTATAACCAGAGATTGGAAAACCAACAAGATCGTAGCTACATACGATAAATCTGCGGACAGAACCGTATCATGGGATAACAAATCCATGAAGGGTAATCAGTCCATGCGGTTTATTAAATAAACATTGAGTGTCAGTAGCTATTAGATTTGACTAAAGCTAACACTTACAAATAAGTAACGTTGAACTAGTTTAAAAGTTTATTTTATTTTTCCATTGACAATACTATAATAACCTGTTATATTATTTTCATACTGAGATACGTTAAGGTCGATACTACAAGAACCTTAATTCTTTAACGTTAACGTAATATAAAAACTAAAATGGTGTGACTTTTACATCACACCAAGTTGATGACCTGCGCTAATACTTTCCTCTGAATTACTTTTCCTTGAATACCTTATCAAGGCCACCAATGATCTTTTCAATGAGAAATGACTTATATGTGCGATTGTCATTGAGATCATATCCGTTGATATGCATCTCATCGCTGTCAACCAATTCAATTTTACGCCACTTAGATTCACTGCGCGTTGTTGGTTGATATGCAAATTCAACGATATCACCAGCGTCATGTTGAAGAACATCATCATACAGTTTAAGTTGTGGCAAAGTCTTAGCATTGCCGATAGAATCAAATTCTGTGATGGACACGGCAAACTTATCAGTGTTATGCACATTATAAATGTCAATACTCGCAGAATGTGCACTTATGCCGCCCGTGGAAAAAGAAATTGAATCATCTTGGCATCGCAACTCACATATAATTGCTGGGGCATAGGCGTCCATATTTTGACGTCCTTCTGTATCTTTACGAAGATATTCTTCATGTAACATTCGTTTAAGTACATCCAAGGTATCACTCAATGGTGCTTTTGAAGTAACTGATGTAATTAACGATCCCTTTTCACTCCATACGTTGATACGTACGACATTGTTGTATTTGTTTTTATTCTTTGTTGTCATGGTGTAAAGTATAACACAAAAAATACTTTTGTCAACGAAAATCATATATGGGAACACCAATAGCTCTAGAATTTCTTACTATGCGACCTATACGATGCCAAAGATTAGTATTCAGTTTTCTGTCTGACACGCTTTTCTTAACGTTTTCATGAAGATAATACGTAACTCTTTCCATATTACTTTTTGGATACATACAGACCTGATGATACACACATGCACCAAGATTTAGATCGTTCATATTAATGATGAAACTTGACGATTGATACCATCACGAATTCCCATACTAACTTGACGATTAATTTTAGATATTTGAAGATAAACTTGATTATGAATTCCTCTAAGAACTTGATGATAAGCGTCATCGTCAACGTTTGAAACTTGATCACGCATATGTTTGAGAACCCTATACCAAACTTGTTCAGCAACTTGAACACTAATCTGATCATGTATTAGATCGGATAAATACTCATTATTCATTTAATTATAACCTTACCGAACGATTAAGTCCAATTACTTGACGATTGATATTATCACGAATTCCCATACTAACTTGAGCATAAATGTTATCATCAACATGCATAACAACTTGATCATAAATATGATTGAGAACCCTATCCCAAATGTGTTCACGAACTTGACCACGAATCTGACCAATAATCTGATCACGTATTAGATCAGATAGATACTCATTATTTTTATTATTCATATTATTTAGAGAGTTCATACATAACTAAACGACTAACTTTAGGACACACTTGAAGATAAACATGATCATAAATTCCCATACGAGTTTGATCATAAACTCCGTCATTGATTTGCATATGAACTTGACCATGCCTTTGTAAAAACCGATCCCAAATTTGTTTTTTAACATGACCATAAACCTGATCAGTGATTATATGATCTAAATTTTCATCGTTCATATTATTCAATTATGTTTCGGGTATCTGGTAGAGCAGCAGATATTGGAGTCCATATATTTGTGAATTAATTATGTATTATAACGTAATCATCACTTTGTAAAGTATAACACAAAGAATACTTTTGTCAACAAAAAAGTGGGTATAACTTTTAAATTATACCCACTCCAAACAAACTAAACAATATACTACACTAAATTTTATGCCTTTGTGAACTTACCTTTGGCATCCCTTTTATTGTGATAATTGGGATGTTTTGGTGATGTAGGAGAGTTCTTTGGCTCACTAGCATTATACACTGCCAAATTCTCATTATACCTTGCCACACCCTCGTTATGTCCATTTGTATAACCATCTACAAAGGATTGTTTATGACTGATACCACGCAAGTCTAAAATGACTTGATAAGCACTTTCAACGTCATTAAGACCACGATAACCGTCGGTGCGTCCATAAGCATGACCTTCTTTATAATCAATTTCCCTATCTTCCCTACATGACGCACACTGACAGAGATCATCGCCGTTGTCATCGGTGGTATAGTCATCGTGATCATCGTAGTCATCGTGATCATTACCAGTATCGTCACCATCATACTCATCGTCAACCTCATCGTTATATTCCTCAACAACAGGCTCAGGAGTCTTTGCAGTGTTGATATAAACGCTATCCAATGGAGCAATATATTCCTCAACGACGACATACCGACATGTGCGAAGTTTTTCACCATTGCAATCACTTGGAATAGAAACGACATCGGTAGGATTAATCTCAACGATTACAAACTTGCCATCACTACCTGCAAAATCCTTTGCATAAGACAAGCTACCAGCATGAAGGCCATAAGAACAGGTTTCGTCCTTATTATCATTCACCTGATTACGAAGGCATTCAATGACCTGACCAACACCGTTGTAGATACGTCCATCTTCACGAACCTTGCCACTAACCAAGGTAAGATTACCAGCAGTTTTGCTGTAATAATCACTGTTCAAACCTTTGTAAGCACGAAAGTTACCGTCCGAAGTGATAGGCAAATTCTTGTGCTCAAGAAAGCGATAAAGCTCATTGACGGCACGACTTGAAGGATTTTTAAACAACTTATCAATAAACTTCATGATAGGTTCAACGGGCAGACCGTTCTTCATAAAGTCAAAGAGACGATCAACAACGACACCATGAAGGCGAATTTTGTCATAGATATAAACCTCGCTGCCAACGATTTTAACATTGCCAACGGTGTAATTGACGAGGGCAGTCTTAACGTCAATCGCGTTGACAAATGCCTTTGCGTCACCACTTTTTACGGCATTCAGAATGTCCTTCCAATTTGAATGAGAAGAATCCGCCTCATAATGCTTGTTACCGACGATTGCCACCAACGAAGTAGGAACGCCGTTAGTGAATGTGAATGATGTATTAATTGTGCTCATAATTTTATTTGTTATATTGTTTGTGTTGTTATCTTACGTTATACATATTATCAGATTGTGCTCAAATGTCAAGAGGATTTTTAAAATAATTCAACAATTCCGTAGATTGTTCTTTGTATTCATAGGGATTGCTCGCCATCCACGACGACAAAATGTTAAACAACGGATACTTCTTCTTGATATTATCAAGAAAAGTCTTGACAGCAGCAACATCGGCGTCATCAAACTTATACACCAGATACGACCATGAGGTTTGATATTTGCATGTAAAGAGCTTACAAAGTGTGGTGAGTTCATCGGAGATGTTGTTCTCCATGAAGAACTTAGCGGTGATGATGTTGCAAATCACCACATCATTTGACAACATGTCAAAGATCATTTGAGTCTTGAGATCAGGATTATTCGCAATAAGCGATGTAACCTTCTCATTGATATAATCTTCAAACTTAACCCAATTTGCTGCTTTGAAGGTTCTTGTATCTACAACATCCTGACCAACAACATAAACGGTAGGATTAATGTTGTTCTTTACAAGCATTTGAAGAACATGTCCATATCCCGTCAAGGTATAAGGCGATTCTTTAAGTGTCTCATTAGCAAACGTTTCAATGTATATTCCACCAAGGCTGATGTCAATTTCTTTACTGACAAGCTCCCTTGAGCTATCAATACGATATGCAGGTGCTCCCAAGACCTTGACGACCTTCAACGACGACATAGGCTTTCTAGCAGCCACAGGCAAACCTTGACGAGCCAATTTTGCTGCAACCTTATCAGCAGCAATGCCATCTGTAATGACCTTGAGATAATCACTATACTTACCAACAAAGGAATCATTCAATCCAAGATCGGCATACACTACATCTTTTGTGCTTGTGTAATTGTGAAAGTCAAGAATATAAATACCAATGATACCTTTTGTCACTTTGATATGTTCCAGAACCTTGTTGATATGCAACTTTTCTTGTGTGCCGTCCACGTCCATCCACAGAACCATGTTATTAGCTTTGCACTCAATATAGTTCTTGCTGTAGGTGCTTGGCTCATGACGAGTAAATTTACCTTTATTGCGACGTTGCGTATAATAAGACCACACAGCAGAATGACTGCCCATATCAATGTTAGAACCAGTGACGACTTTGTTGTTGAACGTCAATTTAATGGCGTTTTTGAGGTTGTGCATGACACTATAATAGTCACCAAACAACTCATCATAGATAAGAGATGCCTCCCACAAATTTGTGGCGGTATCCATCTTAGCTTGAGCAACCGCAGCAATTTGCGCCAAACATGCCTTAAGACGTTCAATGATGGCATGGTTAGTCTTATCAACATACTCCAAACTCTCACGACTTGGAGACATTTGAACTTCACCAATGGCAAACTCAAAGATAAAGCTGTTACCCTTAATGAATGACGCAAAGTCATATCCACCGCGAGAAGTCATAAAAGCGTCATATCCATTAACGTTCTCCCATTCAATAGGATACGGAATGTTACCCATAAGAGCAATGGGCTTATCAGCATAGCTGCGATAACCGTCTTGCTTTTTAGGCTTGACAATCTTCCAACCAACACCTTCAAGAATAATTTCATCGGGCTTATTGAGACGTTCAAGCTCAATATCTTCAAATCCATCAAATACAGGCTTTTTGCTCCAATACTTGAAAAACTCAAAGCATTCCGTACGAAACTTGGCAATGTCGTTTTCCTTTACGTTAACGATAACTTCCAATCCATCCATTTCATCCGTTTCAAACTTACCAAGATTGACGAGCTTGTTCTTAGGACTGTCCTTCATGCACGTATAAATGGTCTTATAGCCATCCTGATAGCTGACCACGGTAAAACTACTGCCATAGGCAAAAGCACTCTTAGAACCAATGCCAAGCTGACCAATAGCACTATTAGTGTTACGCTTGGTTGATTCACCATAAGAACAAAACACGTTCACCATCTCACTGTGATTCAAACCAAAACCATAGTCACGAACCTTGAATTTAGGTTCAAAACGACTTGGAAGGGTGACTTTAATGGGAAGATGACCATTACCACTCATAATGTTGGCGTCAATTCCGTTACACGCATACTCCCTTATTACCGCCAGACTTTTGTTGGAATACAGCTTATTCTCAACAATATCAATAATGTGGTGCATATTTGCCGCCTTGAGATTGAACTCATCCACGGTAAATTCAGGCGAAGTTTGTGTCGTATATGGGCTTGTTTCAGTAATCATAATGTTTGTTTTGTTTGTTTTGTTATCTAACGATGCAATCACTATATCAGGTTTTTATAATCTGTCAACAACAATTTCAATTAATTTCGGCGTTATAATCATTCAGCCATAATGTATTTAGCGTCTGATCTATTACAAATTTTCGTGTTACTCAATGAAATACTAATCTTATTGTGTAATTCACCAAATAAAGCGTTCAGTGCATTACCTCTAACATATTTAATCAGATCATTTTTAGCACCATACAGTGATAAGAATTTTGACGTCAATGGTGTATAAAGTTCAATATCATCATCATTCATATCTTTAAAAATCTTGTTCCAAAGCGTTACAATTGTCAAGCTTAANAATGTCAACACTAATCATAACACGCTCCGTCAAATTATTCCTTATAGTAATATATACTTCTTTACTTACGTATTTACAAACATCTCTGNATAAACCATAATTGTTCAGCCATGTATGCGAATAATGCGAATACAGATAATTTTCTAATTGGTTGTCACTCATATCTTCATTACATCATAACTCCGTCATTTTGTCAAGACAAACTTATTTTAAAATAGTTCTTGACAATATCATCATGAGCATAGTATAGTAATAACGTAATAAGATAGCGATAAAACGCATAAGGTCGATACTACGAGAACTCTAATTCTTTAACGATAACGCTATTATAAAAATAGTTCTTGACAATATCACTTATATGTGTTATTATAATAATGTACCANCNCACCCCTAATTTTTATAAATGCGTTAACGATAATGTAGCATACTCAAATATATCTTGACTTTTTATAACAAANACCTTATATTGTTAGTAACGAGCGATAAACCGCAAGAGGCAGTTACGCCACCCCAAATACCTTTAACGTTAAATATATGTTAAGAAATGGTGCTATGTCACATATATCAATAATATCCTTACTTTAACGTTAAAGATTGATATATGGTGATTTTTTATAGTGTGTATGACGTGTATGGCGATAGTGATGTTGTCAAGAAAAAAAGCATGATAATTGCGTATATAATAATTTCCCCATAAAAATATAATAAATGCGTAAAAATCGTGCCATATACATGTATTAGTCTATCAACCTTTATTATCATTCTACTCATCTCCTTCTATGTTACTTACATTATATCTATTTATCATTTACACTTTTTACTTTAACGTTATTATAAGGGCATATGATAATGTGTAGTATAATCCCATTTTGTGGGG
>JGI26470J50227_1000251_pt1 | contig 23917 bp, 10 predicted proteins | sample FreactTroBogLake_FD_50227 | JGI IMG/M metagenome (IMG submission 50227) | reverse complement strand
AGTTCATCATAAGCTGTCTGCAACGCTGCAACATCGTTTGTCTTTTTGCTGTTCCATAAATTCTGGCGTCGTAAGAGTGCATCGATTTGATCCTGTATACGTTTGTTAGCATCACCCACAGCCTTGATACGGAATTCTTCTTTGGTAATCAAGTCTTTGGTATCTTTAATCTGCTCTTTGAGTCTGTCTGCTTTTTCACTGAGTAGTGTGATACCCAACAACTGTTCGATCATTACTCGCTGATCATTGGCTTTTAAACTCAGGAATGGTTCTGTGTAGGTATTCAGAGCCACAATGTGTTTGAACATTTCGTGACTCATACCCAGCATACGTTCAATCTCTGCCTGAGTCTCACGACTATCACCCTGAGCTTCGTCTGTTATTTCTCGTTCTTGGTTGTCTACAAAGAACTTGAGTACACCTGGTTTACGACCACGTTCAATCTTGTATTCGACCCCATTGCATTCAAACTCAATTGTGACCATCATACCCTTGCCGTTGGTCTTGTTAATCAAGTTATCTTTCTTGATGTTGGTCAGCGCATTGCCAAACAAGCCATAGCTTAGGGCATTGATAATCGTAGTCTTACCAGTTCCGTTACGTGCCCCGCTGTCATCCCCACCCAAGTCTAGGTTTTCACCCAGTACCAGTGTTAGATCGTCTCGGTCAAAGTTGATAGCCTGTGTGGCGTTACCCACGCTCATAAAGTTTTTAACTGTAAGGTCTTTTATTTTAAACATCTAATAGGTCTTTGTATTGTGGAAATACTGTAATGAATGATTCTTTTCTACGATCATCTAATTCAGCGGTGACTCTTTGGAATTCTTTTAACAAATGACTAGAGTTGGAACTGAACATGTATTTTACAGTTTCTCGCCATTCATCTGCAAGTAAAATGGCACCCTGTACCTTTAACCAACTGATATGATTATCAATCAGTGATGCCAATCTATTTTTGTGATGCTCTGGCAGAGCAGTCAAACTCATATGATCTGGACTAATCAAGGGAATCATAGTAAATCTAACATCTGCCCAATTGCGTTGTAACTCAATTAAACTTTCAACGTTGAGCATATGAACTATGGAGTTGACTGTAAATCCAACCTGCGGGCATAGCTCACTGAGTTGTCTACGATTATGTTCTATGTCTGTCCATACCGTACCGTGTCTAAGATATTCTGCTGCCGTGCCTTCTGCATCCAGACTTGCGCCCACTGTAACGTTGCTAAACTTATGCCACAATTCTAGTACACTGCGATTTTTAAATTCTAGATTAGTAAAGTTTGTGGTATAAACAATTTCCAAGTCTGTATTACCTAATTCGATCAGTGTATCCAGAATGGCATAATGTTCAGCCATTAGCAATGGTTCGCCACCAGCAAAATAAATCTTTTCAGCAGATTCTAAGTATGGTCTAATATTTTCTAGTGCAGCAGTCTTTTCTATCTTTATGATCTTGTTTGACTGCCCATATATTTGTTTGTTTTCTTGTGCTATGCTGCTACTATAATAGTCGCTACACATTCTGCATTTTAAATTACACAAGTTGCTGATTCGTATGTCCAAATATTTTGGACTAAAATTTCTTATCTCAGCATCATTGGCTATAGTAAAGTATTTTGCCCAAAGAGTATTAGCACGAATTCTGGCACTGGGCAACCCAGCATCTTCTCTGACATAGCAACTCTTGCACTCTGAGCATTTTTTGCCACTGAGCATATTTTTTCTAAGCTGTACCGCACGGTCAGAGCTTATGATAGACTGTACAGATGCTGTATCTATATTGCCAATTGGTTCTGTGATATCTGCTATACAACAAGGCAATACGTTACCATCTGGTCCCACATACAAGTGAATCCAAGGTAGAATACAAAAGCTATTTCTGGCAGTTGCAGACTGATAGTTAAACGCAACATTGCTTTTTATTGTCTTTATTTCTGCGTTTAACTGTGACAGGTCGCCGACGATATTCTCATACTCTGTGCTAATCTGCACAAAAAATAGAGGTATGTCTATCTTGTTCAGAAATTCTATCGCTTTGGTTAAACGTTTACCTGGCTTGCCCTCGTAGTCAAACTCATCGGCATTGTACTCAAGTATGATAACGTCTTCTGCGCCAAACTCTGTACGATGCAGTTCTAGTAATTGTTCATACAACTCTTTGGAGTCAATGCTGATATCCACGCAGCCCAAGATCATAGATTTTGATAAATGTCCAAGAGTAGAGCTTTGTTGAATTTATCGCTTTCAATATTGGTAAGCTGACCAGTAACAATCTGATCCACGCTTTCAAATTCAATGTTGCCCTGTATTTGATAATCAGTAAGATCGGTAGTCTTGGCTGGGATTATGGTAAGTTCTCGTAGCCCATATTCAGATGTGAACTTTTCTTTGATATAAGACGATTCTTCATAACTGATATCTACATCCAAGTTCACACGAACGTGCATTCCGGGATGCAACATTTTTTCAGTATGCGTAACGATATCACTCAGATTGAACACACGATACTTGGGCTGATCTGGCCAAGCATGATACTCTGGTTCTTTGCCCCACTCTAAGATAGTAAGACCACGCTCATCATCTCCTGCATCAGCATAGTTGTGTGGGAAAGCGTTACCAATATAAGTCACATTCTTTCTGGTCTGACGTTTGTGAAAATGTCCACTGAACACGTGTCCGAAATGACTTAGGTCGTCAGTGCGGAATTCCCCGTGATCTGGCATTGCTACCATTGCATTCATCAAGTAGCCTGGCAACTCGAAGTGACCAAAGATGTACTGACCTTTTAGCTTATGTAAACGTTTATGATCGTCAGCACAAAGCCAAGGAGCGATAACCACATCGCCGTCACTAAACCAGTCGTTGCATATCTGTATATTAGGGAGGTGCTTGGCCCACTCAACACTTTGGACATCCCGCTTATCACGATAATATAGATCATGATTGCCAGGAATGAAATAGACCCGATCAAAATTTTCATTTAAGTGCTCCAATGCTCTGAGACTGTAGCCCAAAGTCAAGATGTTGATGCTGGCACGATTGTTGTGCCAGTCGCCCAAGAACATACAAGTTTCGCAGCCCTCTGCTTTGGCTTTGGCTGTTGCCCACTTGACAAAGTTCAAACAATCTTCATTGTGTAGTTGACTGTTTGACTTTAGGCCAAAGTGAATATCTGTGAATAGCGCTGCTTTTTTGAATAGGTTAGACATTGTTTGATTATAACAGATTGTGTTTGTAAATGTAACCCATAGCCTCACCGATTTCTCTATGAGTGTCCAGGAAGTTGGTGTTGCGTATCAGGTCTTTATGCCGTATAAAGTCACAGAAGCTCTGGCCATTGCTTGTTCTGCCTTTAAGTATGGTATCAATGACGAAGGTTGGTGCTCTAAATCTTCGATAAAGATAAAAGCACCAACCGTATATTTTTTCTCAAATAACTGTCTGACTTGATCAGTCGTCATAACTCGATTCTGTGCTACCAGCATAGCTACTACCCATACCCTGTCTGGTATAACTTGGGTTCAGACCATTCATCTCCAAAATATCGTCACGAATGTTCTGGTTGCGTTTCTCAATGTTTAGAACACGAGTAAAGCTATTAGTAACAGCGGCAGTATAATAAGCAAAAGGGTTCTGCGATTTTGATTCATCAAAGCGTAATCCAATATAAGTCAGTTGAAGTAGAGCCTGTGCTCTCATCTCATCATTGTAAGTGTATCCGCGCCAATTGCTACGTGTACCATATCGTTCACATAGTTTGATATACATATTGGCCAGAGTTTTGGTCATCTTACCGTGATCCTTACTGAATTCGCCAGAGTCCAAATCGCCTCTCCAGTGTGACTTACCCACACAGTAGGGTTCACCATTTTCGTCTAGTTTGAAATGCTGGAATGGAGGAAAATTGACTTTAACGTACTTGTTATGTTCAGTGTCGTTCTCGTCAAATCCTTCAATCAAGGGATCGTTTTCATCTTCGATCTCTAGTGCAGCCATACGGGCTTTCTTGGTCTTGGCATCATCTAGGGGAATATGGTCCCAAGTCATTACACGGAAAACTACGTCAGTGTCTTTAACGTCTTTGAGTTTGACTTCAAATTCATCCAACTTACGCTTGGTTCCATCAGCAGTTGCTGCTTCGTGTGCAATTTTTGCCAAACGTTCTGCACGCAACTTGCGTGCTTCCAGTGTATTTTTCTTGTTGATTTTGCTGTAATCTGGCAAAATCATATCGTAGTCAGCGTATTCGGGCTGTGTGAAACAACAGTAAGTAGTCTTGCTCTTGTGGATTTCTTTAAGAATATCCTTGTTGTTGAGATAGTTGGTTTTAATTTTCGGTCTCCTAAAACTAAAGTAATAATAGCAAATGAATACAAAAATGTCAAGGCTTTTTTATTAAGTAAGCACTTTATTTCTATTCATAAATACAAGAAACGGGATATATTTACTTATGGCATTATTACCATCAGCTGGACAAACTCAGTCAAGTCCAAACAACGGACAGCAGACCGGAGCGTTGAACAATGCGCTGAACCTCATTGACCCATCAAATATCAGAAAACAAATTTCTGGTTTGCTGGACGGGGGACTTAGCTCGCTGTTTAATCGTGCGAGTAGCCCAACAGTTAATATTGTCAATGCTACAGATCCAAACAATCCACTAAAATCAGATTGGCGAGTTAGATTAAGTCTACCACCATCAAGCCCATTATTGACAAGCAATGCACTGTTATCGGTGCTTTCACAGCCTGGCAGACCTAGCGGTCTTGTGTTCCCATATACTCCCAGTATCAGTGTTACGCATACAGCCAGATATCAAGAACAAGCACTGACACACAACAACTACAAAAACTATTTCTATGAAGGCAGCGATGTATCTGCTATTCAAATACAGGGTGATTTCACTGTTCAAAATCACGATGACGCAATCTACTTGCTGGCCAGCATATTTTTCTTGCGTAGCTGTACCAAGATGTTCTGGGGCAGCGATGCTGATGCAGGTAATCCTCCTCCGATCGTTTATCTTGACGGGTATGGTGATTTCTATTTCCCACACGTAACCTGTATTGTGACAAGTTTTCAGCACACTATGCCAGCAGAAGTTGACTACGTTGAAGTCAAGTATAGCGACGGCTCTGGGCCTACAATCAGCAGTGCAAATCAACAAGTAGCAAGATTACCAACAACCAGTCAGATCACTGTAACAGTTCAACCTATCTACAGTAGAAAAAATATCGCAAACAATATGTCACTTACAGCATTCAGTCAAGGACATTTATTGAAGGGTAATGGTGGATTCCTATGACAGCACAGTATTCTAAGGCAAGTCCTTATTTCAAGACCAACACTTTTGCCAACAAGTATCTTGACGTTCTAGTCAACAGACCCATTGAAAAACAACCAGACGATGTGGTCTATACTATTGACAAGATTTATCAATTTCGTCCAGACTTGCTGGCCTTTGACTTGTATGGTGACAGTGCGTTGTGGTGGGTGTTCAGAGCACGTAACCCAAACGCCATAGACGATCCTATATTCGATTTTAAATCTGGGGTCACTATTATGATACCCAAGAAAACTACTCTAGTAAGTAACTTGGGACTATAAAATGGCAACAACTTGGCAAGATTTAGCGGGACTGAACCCGCAGATTGCAAATCCTAACTTGATCTATCCTGGTCAGGGTGTATTTTTGCCCGACGGATCTACTTACACAGTTGTCCCTGGAGATACACTTACTGGTATTGCTAATAAATTCAATAATCAACAAGCTAACATCACAGTCGATCCAGAAGATAATTTAGCAGAAGATCCAGATCAACCAGATGAAGAACCCTTGTCTACTGATGAGGAAGAAAATCAAGCCGACACTGTACAAGACGAAGATCCATTTGAACAAAGTCGTTTAGATGCAGAAGAAAGATACGATGAAGTTCCAGCAGATGTGCCCACAGATGTTGAGCCAGAAGTTGGTACAAACTTGTTTGCTGGGCAAGCCCCTGCGGTTGTTAAAAATCTTCAAGTGGGTAGCAACAAGACTACGGCTGCGGACCCTGCCGCAAATCCATTGGATGCTTACGCAAGTTATACCTACGGACTTACGCTATTTGCTTTAACTAAACAAGACTACAATAATTTAGTTGATGATCCAGAAAACTTTACTCCGTCAAAGGCATTGATCAGCAGCGCTGGCAGATATCAGGATGTTCGTGATTCGCATTTCAAAGAAGATTTTTATTTTGATAGTTTCAAAGTTTCAACAGTGATAGGTATGAGTGCTGGTTCTCGTGGCACTAATGCCATCAATATGGAGTTCACCATCATTGAACCTTTTGGTATGACACTGCTTGATCGTATCATGGATATTTCTTTAAATGAACTGACTGCACAGAACTATTTGGATATTCCTTATTTGTTAGTACTTGAATTCTTTGGTGCAGACGATGCAGGTAATTTGCAAAAGATAACCAGTCAGACCAAAAGTTTCCCAATCAAACTCTTGAACTTTAAAATAAAAGCCAGTGTGAAGGGTTCTGAGTACACGATACAGGCAGTACCATTCAATCACGGTGCAAACTTAGAGTCTATTCAGGCATTGAAGACCAGAATGGAAATAACTGCGACCACAGTTAATGATTTCTTTGCTAATTCTAGCGACCCTCAAGTTGCAACAGATGTTGACAGCTACAGACAGAACTCAGAAAAATATGCTTATCAATCAGGTGAGCGTGGTGCAGGTGGTGGACAAGGAACTCCTGGGTATAAAGACCCTCGTTTGTTGGGTAGTACCTCTGGCAATCAAGAAGGGGTAGATTCTGTACCAGATGCAACTACTCCTGGGCCGTTTAAAACGACCAGCTTTACAGCAGCATACAACGCTTGGAACATTGCAACAACAAAAACAAAAGATTCCAAGTATGCTGACACTATTGCATTTGACATAGACCCAGCAATTGCAAATTCAAAAATTGTTGATCCAAAAAAGAACACAGTAAAACGAACCGGTAATCTAGCAGCACAACAGGCAGCAGCGGGCGCTCAAGGGCAAGATGCTGTAGCAGTGAATACAAACACTGTGGTGCATAGTTTTGAAGCTGGTACTTCGGTGAATGAAATTATTAACGCTATTATTCCAAACAGCGAATTCTTCTTGAATCAAGTCAAGGACTCAACTCAAGAGGGCAAGACACAGGTTGAAAACAATACAACCAGCGATAGTGCTACACAAGAGCAAGCAAAGACATTGAAAGTATGGAAGATTGTACCTAAATTAAAGTTGGGTGAGTTTGATACTGCTCGTAATGTTTGGGGCAGAAACATCACTTTCTATATCAGACAATATGAAGTCTATCAACAACGTGATAAACGACTACCAAAGAGTCCGCCTCCAAAGCCAGCAAAACGCTATGACTATTTTTACACTGGTAAAAACAATGCCATTATCAACTTTGACATTGATTTCAACGCTTTATACTTTACTGCATCTCAGGTTGACAGAGGCAATACCGTAGAGACTGCTGGTCCGCAGGCCAACCCCGAGACCAGCGATAGTGACGCACCACAGAATAACAGCAACAAGAAAACTATTGGGCCCACACAACAACAGAATACTGGTAGCACTATGCAGACTGGTGTGGGTGGTTCTAACAACAGAAACGAAACACAAAATGCACAGAGTGCGCTGCAAAGTGTGTACACTAGCGCCAGCGGCGATATGATTAACTTGAAATTGCAGATCATAGGAGATCCGCATTTTATCAAGCAAGACGATTTGTTTATGGCACCTCCCCCAATTGCAAACAATGCAATTTCAGACGCACCCAGTTTATTTGTCTCTGACAAAGTTCAAAGTCTGAATATGGATGACGGTGAGATTTATTGCTATGTCACATTTAGAACTCCCAAGGACTTCAATGACGAGACTGGTATGTATGATTTGAAAAGCACTAACAAGTATCAGGTCAGCGAGTTCAGCGGATATTACAGAGTTCTTACTGTAGACAGCGAATTTAGGGGCGGTAAGTTTACTCAGACTCTGAATATGATTCGTTCACCAGAACAAGATTCACCCAACGCAAGCGCTACTACTCAGAGTGATCCTATTGATACACAACGCAGTGAAGGCGGGGTTAACTTGTTTGCTGGTCAAGAACCAGCAACTACAACAGAAACTCCAGATCAACCGGCACCAGCAGCAGTCACTGCAACTGGGGCTGATCTAGACGCTGCCTATGATTACGAACCTCCGCAGTCAACGGCGGTAATAACAACTCAAGGATCTGATCTAGATGCTGCCTATGACTACGAAGCACCCACTACCGAAGAACAAGATTTGTCAGATGTAGTTACAGCTGGTGAGACGCTTACACTAGATCAGGCAACAAGCAGTGATGGCAGCATAGTACCAATTCAAGATGCGCCAATATTGGCATAACAACGGGATAATAAATGGCACAGGATAAAGTTCAAGGTTCAAAACCGTCAAAGTTCTATAACAGAGATGCGGTACCTGGATACAGATATGAGACAGCGACGCAGTTGGGCATAGTTGTGGACAATCTGAGTCCAGCTCGTGACGGTAGATTGCGTGTTTGGATTCCAGAGTTTGGCGGAGATCAGAAAAATCCCTTATTCTGGAGAACAGTAAACTACGCAAGCCCATATCTTGGCTCTACATATCAACCACAGTCTAGTCAGAACAATACATTCACTGGTGTACAACACACATATGGTATGTGGATGGTTACTCCTGACATTGGCAGTCAAGTTCTATGTACTTTTGTAAACGGTGACCCAGAAAAAGGCTTTTGGTTTGCCTGTGCGCCAGCTAATCTGAGCAACTGGATGCTGCCAGCAGTGGGCGCCAGTGCCGCCAATGTAGACAAGACCACGGTCAGCGCAGATATAAAACCCAGCATATTGCCAGATACCAATGTGCCTCCTCAGGTCTTGCCTGTTGCAGAATTTAATGAAAATGTTGAAAGTAATATCAACAGCACATTCTTTAACAACAACAAACCCATACACGAGTTTCAGGCCAACATCTTATTCAAGCAGGGTCTAGACCGAGATCCTACTCGTGGAGCAATCAGCAGTAGCGCACAGCGTGAAACACCTAGCCACGTGTTTGGTATATCGACTCCGGGTCGTGCTCTGACCAAAGACCCAGCAGATGATCCAGGCTATGCTGCCAAAGTAGCAGCGGGTAATATCCCAGAAGATCAATATGCAGTGCCTACCAGAAAAGGTGGTCACAGCTTTGTTATGGATGACGGTGACATAAACGGAGTAGATCAACTGATTCGTTTACGCACTGCCAACGGTCATCAGATTTTGATGAACGATGACAAGTCTACAATTTACATTGCTCACAAAGATGGCACAAGCTGGGCAGAGATTGACGAGACTGGTATCAAAATGTATACTGCTGGCGACTATAGTGTCAGAGCAGAAGGCACATTTAACCTACACGCTGACAAAGATATCAATATTCAAAGCGGTGGCACAATCAATATGGTCAGTGAAACTGCATTTAACTTGAACAGTGCAGCAGTCAATCTTGGCGGTAGCGAGAGTTTCTTGATCTATGGCAACAAGACCAGCATTGGTTCTGGACAACTTGTTATGAGTGCAGATGGTAAACTAACAGTGAGCAGTGGTGGTGCTATGACAGTAAGTGGTAGTACTATTGATATCAATGGTGGCAGCGGTGGTAACAGTATCAGTATGCCAACGCTGGAAAAGAACAAACTTGCTGATACAACATTTGACGATAAGACAACTAAACTATGGTACAGTGTGCCACAAAGTGTTGACAGCGTTGTCACAATCTTACCAAGTCACGAACCCTGGGTCAGAACAGGCACTCCTGCTCCTACAACTAAATCTGTAAGCAGCAGTGTGTGTGCTCCTAAAACAGCCGGAGTTCCTGGCAGTTATACTTTACCAGCAGCCAATGGCAACAGCAACGATAAGGGTAAAGTCAACGGAGTTCCAACTCCGTGGTCAACTGACAAAGCATTTATTGCTAAAGTTCAGAGTGTTGCAACCAGCATAAACGCAAATTATATTGACTTGTTGGCTTGTATGGCCAACGAAACTGGGGCTACATTTGACCCTGGACTAGTAAACAGTATTGGTGCAACAGGTCTTATTCAATTCTTGTCATCGACTGCTACAGGTCTTGGCACAAGTACAGCAACATTAAAAACACTGAGCAGAGTTGATCAGATGGACTGGGTCTTGAAGTTCTTCCAAGCACAGCGACTAAATCAAAAAGCTCCTACTCCTAAACTACAAGACTTGTATTTGTGTATCTACTGGCCCGCAGCAGTTGGTAAGCCAGACAGCTACATTGTTAACCCAGCTGGTAGTAAACAAGCAACACAGAATAAATCTTTGCAGGCTGCGGATGGTAGCATTACTTGTGCCTCAGTAGGTGCAGCGGCAGCTAAATGGTTGCCGGTCATACAGCAAGCACTAGCCAATGCTGGTGTTCAAAGCCAAACTCCAGCAGCTCCAGCAGGTGCTATCACAGACGGTTCAGGTAATGCTATTAAAGATGGCAGTGGCAACCCAGTTCTGAGCGGGGCAGCAGCCACAGACATTGGTATCTCTAACGCCAGTGGACAAGAAGTTGCACAGCCAACTTGTCCAGCAGAGTATTTGGCCAAGACAACAACATACGCCCCAGCTAACAATTTTGGAGCAACTACTCCAAATCTAAGCACACAGCAGGCCAAAGCCATGATGGCAGAGTTGGGCTACTTCTTGAGTCAGTTCAACTACAGCTATACCAGCGGCGGTGGTGGTCTGATTGGTAAGTATGCAGTAGACGCACAATATCTAGCAGATGCTGGTTATATTAAACCAGATGCTGTCAAACAGTACGGCAACTCTGCTCTGAGCAATACAAACAGCTGGACTGGTCGTGACGGTATTCAGAGTCAAGACGACTTCTTTAACAGTCCAAATGTACAAGATACTATTCAGTTCAATGAGTTCACCGCCAGCTACACAGCACTAGTTGCCAACGGTGGTATTAAATCTGATGACGATGTTTGTACCGCAGCAGGTATGATGTTTGTTGTACACGAACTACGCACAGCAGCCGCAGCAAAACAATGGCGTGATAAAGGCGACGCAGCTATATCTTCTAGCAATGTGATGGACCCATCACTGACTGGTTCTGTGATGTATAATCAGGGCAGATATGCTATTGACATTCTAGCAGCAGGTGGCGCAGTAAGCAGCGTAGCACAAACTGCTGGTCTCAGCGGAGAAAACACTACAGGTATTAACCCAGATGATGTGTTTGTGTTCAGCGGTGCAAGCGGAACTCGTGCAAACTTTGATCAGTTGAATGGTACATTCAAAGATGCTATCTTAAAAATGGCAAAAGACTTCAAAGCAAAATCTGGTAGTAAAGTTACGATCACCAGTGCATATCGTAGCCCAGCAGATCAGGATGCAATCTATCAACGCTGGCTAGCAGCGGGTGGCGGACCAAACAACCCAACAGCGGGCGGCATCACAACTCCTGCTAAACCATTGAGTCAGGGTGGCAAAGGTAGCCCACATAACAGTGGCGTGGCTATCGATAGCTCACAATGCCCATTGATCAGCAGAACAGTTGATTTGCCAAGTTATGGTCTACGTTGGGGCGGTACATTTACTAAACCTGACGCAGTTCACATTCAACTAGCAAATGCATCGCAATAAATACTAGACTATGGCAATATTATATCGTGGGTTCAGTACAGTAAATCGCAGCAAGAAGTTTCGTGCTAACGATTTTGATTTGGTTAAACAAGACTTGTTGAATCATTTCAGCATACGTAAGGGCGAAAAACTGATGCAGCCAAACTTTGGTAGCATCATATGGAGCTTGTTGTTTGAACCCATGGATGATCATATCAATCAAGTGATTGTTGATGATGTAAAACGCATTGTAGGCTATGATCCTAGATTGGGTTTACAGAACATCACAGTGATTACTCAGGACTATGGGCTACAAATTGAGCTGGATTTAGTCTATATCCCAACCAATCAGGCGTCAAAAATGAGTCTGCAATTTGACTCTAACTCTAGTACTCTGAGTGCTGGCGGCACATATTAATAAACTACGCACATTTTGATTTTGATAAATACATCATAACGGATGTATTTTAAATGTCAATCACAACTCGTCAGACTAACCTACTCGTAAACCAAGACTGGACAACGGTTTACCAAACATTTAAGCAGGCCGACTTCCAAAGTTACGACTTTGAAACTCTACGCAAGACCATGATTGATTACTTGCGTACCTACTATCCAGAAGATTTCAACGATTTCACAGAAAGCAGTGAGTTCATTGCCTTAATCGATCTTATAGCATTCTTGGGTCAGAGTTTGTCGTTCCGCGCGGATATGAATGCCCGTGAAAACTTCTTTGACACAGCAGAACGCCGTGACAGCATTCTTAAACTTGCTCGTCTAATTAGTTACAACCCTAAACGTAACATTGGTGCAAGCGGATATTTAAAGTTTGACAGCGTTAGCACAACTGAAAACGTATTTGACAGTAACGGTCTTAATCTAAGCAACATCCAAATCAACTGGAATGATATGGCCAATGCTGATTGGCAAGAGCAGTTTACCACAGTACTGAACGCTGCCCTTATCAACAATCAGGCCATTGGCAAACCAGGTAATAGTAAAACAATTGCTGGTATTCAAAATGACGAATACACAATCAACTTAACCCCTGGTGTTATTCCAAGACAGACATTCAATGCCGTTGTTGAGAACAGCAGTATGCCATTTGAAGCAGTCAGTGCAACTAGTTCTGGTCAAGATTATATCTATGAACCAGATCCAATCCCAGCTGGCAAGTTCAACATCTTGTATAAAAATGACAACTTAGGTGTAAACAGTGTAAACACTGGCTACTTCTTGTTCTTCAAACAGGGCAGCTTGGCTACACAAGATTTTAATCTGACTCAGAGTTTGCCAAATCGTGTAGTCAGCGTTAACTACAACAACATCAACAACAACGATGTTTGGCTATATCAGCTAGATGTAAACGGTAACCCAGCGACAGCTTGGTCTGCTGTGCCTGCTGTGGCTGGTATTAACGTTATCTACAATCAAAGTACAAATCGTAACCTATATCAAATCAACAGTCGTACCAACGATCAGATTGATCTAGTGTTTGGTGACGGTAGCTTTGCCAACATCCCACAAAACATCTTTAGATTGTATTACAGAACTAGCAATGGCTTGCAATACAAGATTACACCTGACGAAATGCAAAGCGTTGTTCTATCGTTTGCTTATGTCAGCAGAAACAATACAGTCGAAACTCTGACAGTAACTGCAAGTCTACAGTACACAGTTACAAACTCACAAACTCGTGAAAGTATTGATGATATTCGTGCTAAAGCTCCTGCTCAGTACTACACACAAAACCGTATGGTTACAGGGGAAGATTACAATCTTTTCCCATACACTAACTTTAGCAGCATCTTAAAAGCCAAAGCAGTTAACCGCACAAGTTCAGGCACAAGTAGATTCTTGGATGTGCTTGACGTTACTGGCAAGTATAGCAGCACAAACATTTTCTGTGCTGATGGTATCTTGTACGAACAACAACCAAATGTATCTACTACATTTAGCTTTAACTCTGCTCAGGACGTTTATCAGGCAATCTATAACACAGTTGCTCCCATAGTTGCTGGCACTCCAATGTTGCAGTATTACTATGCCAACTTCCCACGCTATACAGCACCTGCAGGTACTACTTGGAGCAAGAGCAGCGCCTCTAGCAACAGCAGCACTGGTTACTTTGTAAATGGTAGCAACGTTGTACAGCAAACTGGTACAGGTGTAAGCTCGAACTTAAAATACATCACTGCTGGCGCATTGATTAAGTTTACTGCTGGCACTGGTAACTACTTTGACGCACAGAATAATATTCAAACTGGAACTCCACAATATGCAAATCAAAAGACATATTTGTGGGCCAGTGTAGTCAGTGCTAACGCTGGCTATCAGGCACAACTAAGTCAGAATATCCCAACTGGTGCAGTAGTAGCCAGTATCATTCCAGTGTTTAAAAATGCATTGCCAACTGGCGCATTTGTTGCACAACTTGTTAGACTGCTACAAAGTTATCAAAACGTTGGGGTTGGCTACAACAACAGCACGCAAAGCTGGCAAATCATCTTGCCACAGAACTTGAATTTGGGCGCATTTAGTTTAACTAATCAGGGCGATACTTCGGGTGCTGGACTTGACAGCAGCTGGATGCTGGCACTCACTTATAACGGTATTAACTACAATATTGCACAGCGTGGGCTTGAGTACATCTTCCAAAGTAACAGAGAAACTCGTTTCTACTTTGATCCAGATGTTAAAACATTTGACAGTAGTACTGGCCTAACCATCAATGATCAAATCACAGTGTTGCAAACAAACACACAATCTGACAGTGCAGCGCCACTGGGTCAAAATCAAACTTGGTACATCTATGACAGAGTTATCGATCAGGATGGCTACGTAGATAACACTCAGGTCAAAGTTACTTTCCCAGAAACTAACAATGACGGTGTGCCAGATGATCCTGATCTGTTTACAAACATTGTAAACCCCACAGTGAACCCAACCTACAAGTATGTCTATTTTCAAGAACTAACTGGTACAGACAACTTCTTGACCACAGTGCCAGTGGATAACTCAACTGTGGTCAGTATCTATGCAACTCAGAGTGCAATCACTGCTAACTGGAACTTGTACTTAAACGGACAAGTATTCTACGCTACCGGCGAAAACAATTTCTATCAACTAGTAATCAGCAGCACTAACAGCAGAAGTTTGACATTGTTGTCTAACTACGTTGCACAAGTTGGTCGTCAGAATTTACAGTTCCAATATCGTCACAGCAGTCCAAACGACCGTCGTATCGATCCAGCTCCAAACAACTTGATCGACTTGTACATCTTGACTACACAGTACAGTCAGGATTACTTGGCGTGGATTCAAGACACAACTGGTACTGTTACTGAACCAAGTTTGCCAACCAACGATGATTTGAAATCAGAGTATGGTACTGGCACAACAAGTCTAGAAAACTACAAAGCAATCAGCGACACTCTGGTCTACAACACTGGCAAATATAAGCCATTGTTTGGTGCTAAAGCAGATCCAAGTCTGCAAGCAACATTCAAGGTAGTTAAGAATCCAAATGCCAACGTCAGCGACAATGACGTTATCAGTGGAGTCGTTTCTGCATTGAATACCTACTTTGATACAGCAAACTGGAGCTTTGGTGATACATTCTATTTCAGTGAATTGAGCACATACTTGCACAATGCACTAGCTCCAAACGTAGCCAGTGTTATCATTGTTCCATCAAGTACAGATATTGCATTTGGCGGTCTATTGCAAATCAATAGTAACCCAGATGAAATCATGGTCAGCGCAGCAACAGCAGAGAACGTACAGATTATCAGCGCAATTACAGCAGCACAAATTAATCAAACCTTAGCAGGATTGGGAATCGTAATTTAATATGGCACAAATTAAGACAAGCAACTTCTTACCAGAAATCTTTAGAACTGAGACCAATCAAAAGTTTCTAAATGCTACGCTAGATCAGTTGGTAACACAACCTGATCTGCGTAATATTAATGGTTATGTGGGTCGTAAGTTTGCTCCTACTTTTAAAAGTACAGACAACTATCAACCTGAACCCACAGCGTTGCGTCAAAACTATCAGCTAGAACCTAGCATTGTTGTAAAAAACAAAATTACTGGTAACACAGATTTCTTTAGCAGTTACATTGATTTGTTGCAACAGATCGGTCACTACGGCGGATTCACAAACAATCAAACACGCCTGTTCAGCGGCGAGAGTTATAGCTATGGTGGTTTGTTTGACTTTGACAAATTCATTAACTTCAACCAGTACTACTGGCTAGAAAATGGCCCGCAGGCAGTTAGTGTCTATGCTAGTGAAATTCCCACATCAGAAACTTTTACAGTAACTCGTGATCCTGCGACTGGAAGCTACAAGTTCAGCACAGCAGCTGGGGTAGAAAACCCACAGATTCAACTTGCCTACGGTGGTACATACAAGTTCATCGTCAATCAACCTGGATACCCATTTTGGATTCAGACTGATCCTGGCACAAGCGGTACAAAAAACAATCAGACTAAACTTTCTAGTCGTGATGTATTGGGTGTTACTAACAACGGTACAGATGTTGGTACAATCACATTTAAAGTTCCACAACCAACAGCACAAGATTTCTTTGTACGTATGGCATTGGCTGGTAGTGCTGACCTAAGTACTGCACTGAGCTACAATAAAGTTCAAGGTCAACGCCTAAGTGCCATCAAGTCAGCTGGTGAAAACGGCTTTGACGGCGTTAGCGCAATCAACCAAATCAATTTGAAGTCTCTGATCTTTGTTAACAAAGACCTAGATGACGCTTCTTGGACTGTGAACGGCACAACTGTGCCTACAATCAATCGCAGAAACGCTTGGCAAATTAGTTTGAGCAACGACACTGACCCAATCGTCACGTTGAATCCATTGTTGCAGGCATTTACGATTGGATCTTTGCAAAAAGTGTTTGTGCGTAGCGGTCTGTCTCGTGCAGAGTTTACGTACTATCTTGCTCCTGATTACTTACAATTGAACTTGTTCAATCAAATGCCAGATATTACTGCGCCTTTGACTACTCTTTACTATCAAGATAACTCTAACGCAGCAATGGTTGGACCATTCAGTTTACTTGTGGCAACTAACAGCGTAATAGATGTTGAAAACACTATTTTGGGCGCCAATGGATACAAAAGTCCAAATGGTGTAACATTTACCAATGGTCTCAAAATCACATTTGACGATACTGCAACTCCAGCAGCATATCAAAATAACACATACTATGTAGAAGGTGTGGGCGAATCAATCAGATTGATTGATGTGACAACATTGATTAATCCAGAAGCATTCGCAGCCAACGGGTTGGGCACACAGGATTATATCACTATCAACCGTTCAAGCATTGACTTGAACCCTTGGTCTCGTAGTAATCGTTGGTTCCACGTTGACGTTATTAACGCAGCAGCGGCCTACAACAATACAACAGCAGTATTTGATCAAAACTTACGTGCAAGTCGTCCGATCATTGAGTTTGAAGCAGACACACAACTATTCAACTATGGTCGTGTTGCGATTCCTCCCATCGATCTGATTAACTTTGATATTACAGACAGCAGAAACGCCATCGAGTTGCAGAACTATGGTGTACACGTAGATGGTGTCAAACTAGAGCAGGGTATGCGCATCGTATTTGCCAACGACTTTGACCCCACAGTCAGAGGCAAAATATTCGAAGTCAATGTAGTTTACATTGCATCTTTGGGTAACAATGTAATTAACTTGGTACCGTCAACAGAAACAGTTGTTGCAAATAACAATATTGTTGTGCTCTCTGGCCCATACCAAGGCGTACAATACTACTACAATGGCTCAAACTGGATACAAGGTCAAGAGAAAACTCAGCTAAATCAGGCTCCTTTGTTTGATGTTTTTGACGCATCTGGGGTTAGTATCTCAACATACACTAACAGTACTTTTGCTGGTACAAAGATTTTCTCTTATACTCCTAATACAAAAACAGGAGCAGTAGCAGATCCAATATTGGGTTTCCCGCTAACCTACAGAAACTTTAATCAGATTGGTGACATTCAATTTGATAACAACTTTGACACAGATACATTCACTTATGTAGACGGTAACGGAACTACACAAAGCGGCATTGATATTAACAGTGTCGGCTGGCTACAAAAGAACAAAGATATTTCAACTACTGTAATCAAAAACAGCTGGAATACCAATGTTGAAAAAGAAAAGCAGTTCCAAGTTATCAGCGGTATCTATGATGGTAAGAACAGCTACTTTAAAATTGACTTGGCTGCAAGCACAGAAGCTACAGTCCCTTATTTCAGAGTATACAAAAATGCTATACAAATTACTGGATGGGAAACTGTAACAGTTGGGGTGTTGAACTATGTTCACATCACAGACTCTGCGTTGACTACTGGTGACCAGATTGATATTTTGATTTATAACAGCAGTCAGGTCAGTCAGCTTGGCTACTACGAAGTTCCAAAGAACTTGGACTATAACAGTGAGAACAAAAACTTCAACACTCTGACACTGGGTCAGCTACGTAATCACATCAGCACTATGGTTGCTAACAGCAATCAGGTTACTGGTAGTTTCCCAGGTGCTAGTAACTTACGTGACCTGAACATCAAGGGTCAGGGCGGTAGTATTTTACAACACGCAAGTCCTGTGTTGTACAGCGCATTGTTCTTGGTTGACGAGAACGCAAACTTCATCAAAGGCCTAGACCTAGCTCGTAGAGAATACAGCAAACTCAAGAACAAGATTGTTGAATTGAGTATGCGCACCAGCGGTTTGGACTTCACAAACATTCCAGCACTGCTTGATACATTACTAAAAAATATCAACGCTGTGAAAAACAAGTCGTTTGCTTGGTACTACAGCGACATGGTACCCTACGGTGATACCAAAAACACAATCAACTACACAGTAGAGAGTGCAGAGATTGTTGACTATGAAATTAGCAGCATTTTCAGTGACACAACTTTGAGCAATCAGGCTGTGCTAGTCTACTTGAACAATGTACAGTTGGTCAAGGGTCAAGATTATGTGTTTGATACAAATCGTGCGGGTGTAACAATCACTGCCCCATTGACTATTGGTGACAGTATTACAATCTACGAATACAGTGACACTGACGGTAACTATATTCCAGAAACTCCCAGCAAGTTGGGCTTGTATCCAAAATTCACCCCAACAAAATACTACGATACTACTTACGCTACTCCTATCTATGTGATACAGGGTCACGATGGTAGCATCACACCTGCATTTGGCGACTTTAGAGATGACTTGTTGTTAGAGTTTGAAAAACGTGTTTACAACAACATCAAAGTCAATCAGGCTAAAAACATTCTTGATATCTATGATTACTTGCCAGGCAAGTTCAGAACCACAGAGTACAGCAACAGTGAATTTACTCAGTTGCTTACAGATAGTTTCTTGACTTGGGTAGGCTCTAATCGTGTTGATTACATCACAAACTCTACTTTTGTTTCCAGCAATGAATTTACTTGGAACTATGGTAAGTTTGTTGACACAGTTAACGGTGCTAAATTGCCGGGCTACTGGAGAGCCATCTACAAATACTTCTATGACACAGACCGCCCACATACTAATCCTTGGGAAATGATCGGTCTTACTGAGCAGCCCAGCTGGTGGGAAGCACGTTATGGTTCTGCACCATACACTGGCGGTAACATGGTTCTTTGGGACGATATGGCTGCGGGTATTGTGTGGAACGGTGGTAGCCCCTATGTCGATCAACGCTTTGTTCGTCCTGGCTTACAAAAAATTATTCCAGTAGACTACACTGGTGTTCTACTAGCACCAGCAGACATTCTGGTCAAAACATTCAATCAACGTGATGCCAGCGGTGATTTCAAAATTGGTGACCAAGGCCCAGTTGAAACAGCTTGGAGACGCAGCAGCGATTTTCCATTCGCATTCCAACAGGCATTGGCTTTGGCTAAACCAGCATTCTATTTTGGTACATTGATGGACATCGGTGGCTACTATTACAATGCTGATCTGGGTCAGGCCATCTTTGACGAAACTCTGCAACGTGTCAGCCCATTAGATGTTGATATCAACGGTGTAGTGGACGCAGACTATGAGGGCTACGAAATTGCTCGTGGCGCTGGATACTTAAACTGGATCGCAGACTACCTACGCAGCCAGGGCATTGACCCAAGCACCAAGTTGAACGGCTATTTGGAAAACGTTTCTATTCAGCTTGCATACAAAATGGCAGGTTTTACTGACCAGAGCTTTATACAAGTTATTGCTGAACAAAGTAGTCCAACAAGTAAAAACAACGGCGTTGTAATTCCTAACGAGAGTTACAGCATTGAGTTATACAAATCTACTCCTGTCAGCACTGTTACTTACAGTGCAGTTATTGTAGAGAGAACTGGCAATGGATACACAGTAAGCGGCTATGATAACACAGCGCCCTACTTTACAATTATCCCAAGTCTGGCAAATAACAAGAGCTATAGCATACCAGTGTTAGAAGACTCTGCGGTAATCTATCAGGATTATCAAAAATACAAAGTAACTATCCCTTATGGTTACGAGTTCACTACTCGTCAACAAGTTGTAGACTTCTTGGTCAGCTATCAACGTTACTTGCGTGGTGTTGGCTTCAAATTCACAGACTCTGATCCAGATTTGGGCACTCAACGTGATTGGTTATTGAGCGTCAAAGAATTTATGACTTGGGCGCAGCAGGGCTGGGGTTCGAGCAGCGTTATTGTTCTTAGCCCAGTATTGAATCATTTGACCTTGTTCACAAAATCCGGTGTCGTGGATCAAATCCTAAATCAAGTCAATGAAAGTTGTGTGCTTGACACTGGCTATAATATCATCAAATATAGTCAGATGAGTGTTAACAGACAAAACACAGCTACGGGCAATACATGTAATCTTACACTGAATGCTGGTCAAACACTGGGCTTGGCTAAACTAAGTCTGGTTGAATTTGAACACGTGATGATCTTTGACAACGAAGACATTTTCAATGACGTTATCTATGTGCCAGAACTTGGCAACAGACAGTATCGTCTGAAACTTGTTGGTAAGAAAACTGGTTCTTGGACTGGTGCTATGAATCCTCCTGGATTCGTATTCAACAACACCACAGTGGATGCTTGGCAACAGGGCACTGACTACTTGATGGGCACAATCGTCAAGTATAAGAGCAATAACTACACAGCCTTGCAAGACATTCCTGCGGCAACAACATTTGACTTTACTAAGTGGGCACAGCTTACAACGCAAGAACTTAAAACAGGCCTGTTGCCTAACTTTAGCTACAACGCAGAAAAATTCAACAGATTCAATGACGTTGATAATCCAGAGTTGTTGGGCGATTTCCACTTGTACAGTGACAGCGCAATTGGTTTCCAACCACGTCAATATCTGACAGAATTTGGTATTGATGAAGTAACACAGGCCAAGTTCTATCAAGGCTATATTCGTCAAAAAGGTACAATGAATGCCATCAACGCATTTACTGCTACTGGTGTAAACGGTGTTACCAGCGATATTAATGTCTATGAAGAATGGGCTATGCGTGTTGGTGAATACGGTGCGCTTGACAATAATCGCAGCGTTGACCTAATCTTAACTGAAGGCACATTCAACGGTGATCCAGTTACATTCACTCTATTGCCAAATAATGGATCTAGCATCACTGGTATCATTGGTGTACAGCCAAATCAGTTGTACAAGACTGAGGGTGACTATACTCCAAACATCTACGTAAATCGTGATGCAAGCAGTAACTACAAGAATGACATCCAAACTGCTGGCTATGTCAACATCAATGACGTAGACGCTACTGTATTTGACCTGACAGCAAACATTGCTGACCTAAGCGCAAATATCGATAGCTTTGGCATTGGATCTACTGTCTGGAGCGCAAAAGATTTAACAGGTAACTGGAACGTTTATCGTGTAAACGAAACTGATGTAAACGTTATACAGGTCAAATACTCTGTTGACAACATTGGCGTAGTTACAACCAACAAACCACACGGTGTTGCCTACGGCGATATTGTTGCTGTACAAAGTTTTGATGTTCGTGTAAACGCTTTCTATCGTGTCTACAATGTTGTGGATGCGTACAATTTTAGCGTAGTATTCTACGGACAAGCAGCAGATCAGGTCAAGCAAGCAATCACTATTGCTGGAACTGGTACACTGTACAAGCTACAAAGTGTTCGTATTCAAAATGCCACAGACCTAAACACCATTACTCCGCCACACGGTTGGATAGACAACGACAAGTTATGGGTAGACAACGATGCACAGACAAATGGTTGGGTAGTATACAACAAATCTAGCCCATGGTCTGGTAACGTCAGCATCTTTAACACAAGTATGCAACTAGATGCCAACAGCTATGCCACTGGTACTGGTTTTGGTACAGTCAGCACAATCAGCGCCAACGGTGCATTTGCAGCAGCAAGTAGCCCTTTACTAAACACAGGCAATGTATACGCATTTGTATCAAACGTTGCAAACAACCACACATTTACATTGGTTGCTAATATTGGACAACACAACGGTGGCACTAAGTTTGGTGCAAGTTTAGATACAGCAGGCAACTTGTTGTATATTGGTAACCCAGGTGACGGTGCAACACAATATGGTCGTGTACACATACATCAGTTCAATGGCAATGCCAGCTTCCCATGGATACAAACACTGTCCAGCCCAAGTTCTAGCAACGTGGGTGACTTGTATGGTGCAAGCATCAGTGCTAGTGCTGACGGCGTTTGGTTATATGTTGCAGCTCCAAATGCAGGTAACGTATACGTCTATCAATCAAATGCAACCAGCTACTATACCTACGCTAATACTATTAGTATTGGCAGTAGTGCAGCATCACAGTTTGGCTACAACGTCAAAACAACAAGCACTGGTAATCAGGTTGCAGTCAGCGCCCCATATCAGGCAGTCAATGGGGTAACAGCAGCTGGCGCAGTCTATGTATTTGATCGTAGCATCGAAGCATTCATTGCCAATAGTACTACTTATACAACAACATATACTATCGGTAGCACTAGCAGAGTCACAGTCAACGGCAACATTGTTACTACTGGCTTTACTCGTGGCTTTAATACAATCACATTCACAAACGCTCCTGTCGTGGGCAGTTTGATTGCTGTAGAAACTAACAAGTTCCAATTGTTAGAAACTCTGACAAGTCCAAACCCAACCAGCGGAGCAGCATTTGGTACAACTACTTGGATCTCTGGCAACGATGCAGATGTTTACGTAGCAAGTCCAGGTTACAGTGCTCCTGGATATTTCAGCGGTATCGTTTATCGCTATGTAAATCAGGGAGCAGCTTATGGTACGATTACTGGTACTAATTATAATCCTGTTATTAGCTCAGGCGATACTATTAGAATCAATGGTATTTCAGTTACATTCACTGCGGGTAATGTAATCACAGCAGCACAGAATATCAACAGTGCCAACATTGCTGGGGTCACTGCTGTAGCACAGGGCTACGGTGCATTGACCATCACAAGCAATGTAGTTACACCATATCAGAAATTGATTATTGGACCAGGCGCTGGTAACGCAGCAGCCAATTTGGGTCTGAATGTATTCACTACAGTACAATCACTAAAACACCCTGGCACAGAAGATGTAAGTCAGTTTGGTGCTCAGATTGCATCTAGCACAGATAGTTCTACATTGGTTATCTCTGCCAACGGTGGCAGCACTGAAAATACAACTACATTTGACTTGTCGTTGACTACGTTCGACCAAGCTAACAGTGTGTTCATTGACACAATTGAAGGCTCTGGTGTAGTATACGTCTATGGTCTAGTTGAGGGTGGATTGAGTGGCAACATACAAGATCAATATGTGCTTGTTCAACGACTACAAAACAACAGTCTCAGCGCACATGATCAGTTTGGTTACAGCGTTGCTATGAATGGCAATACTATGATTGTTGGAGCTCCTGGCGACAGCAATCACGTACAACAAGATCCAGTTAGCGGAGTATACACTGGCATAACAAATGCAGGTACATTCTACACATACAACAACTTCAGCGGCAACGTTGGTTGGGACATTGTAGCACAAGAAACCAATAAAGTAGATATTGACAGTATCAGCAGATTGTATTTGTACAATGTCAATACTCAGGTCATCACTACAAACTTAGACTACATTGATCCTGCAAAAGGCAAAGTATTGGGCGCAGCGCAA
>JGI26470J50227_1000250_pt1 | contig 23950 bp, 20 predicted proteins | sample FreactTroBogLake_FD_50227 | JGI IMG/M metagenome (IMG submission 50227) | reverse complement strand
TCTGAGCACCAATCCAAAATGTGTTTGTATTATATGAATATGCAAGCTCACCACCATTTAGCGTAGTGCTTGGTGTGGCTGATGTATTACTGCGACGAACTTGTACGATTGTATTTGACATTTACTAGAAGCTCCCGCCGTCTATATTTGTAATATTTAAATAATCCGGTGATTCTAGTATAAACGTTTGATTTTCAGCGTTATAAACTAGAGTATTCCCATCCGATTCATCTTGTAAAACAACATCAGACAACTGCTTCAATTCATTGTGTGCAATCAGAGCATCATTGCGAATTATCACAGGATTTGCATTGGTGGTAAATCGAACAGGATTAAAAGATAAATTTTGATCAACCCGAACATTTGTGTTGGGTGTAGGCCCACCAATTTTTACTGCAGTCCCTTGGCTTGAATTAACACGAACTCCAAACCCTGAGTTCTGTGAAACATTTACGTTAATAGCCATTGTACCATCCTAGGCAGTATTCTTTGTATTTATATAATACTGTTTAGGAATAAGAAGTATTTCCGTATTGGGTTGTTGATTCTAGCGAGAATGTACTCCAGGAAGATCCTGTATAGATAAATGGCTTATTTTGAGTAGTATCAAAATAAACTTGCCCAATATAAGTTGCTGTGGGTGGCGAGGAATATTGAGCAAAACTTGCGTACACATTTCCGCCATAGTTAGTCGGCGTTGGAATAGTCATGGTAGCATAGTGAGTAACATCTGGTGTAACTGTTAAAATACCTTCTACTACTCGAGTGACATTATTTGAAGTATCAACGGTTACAACATCATAGACGTAACGTCCATACCAAAGATTGGCTGTTGTATTTGCATCTAGAGATAGGTAGATAATCCCTGTATTGGGCTGAGGAATACTAACTGTAAAATTTACAGCATTCGCCGACGTATACCACTTGCGAACAGATGAATATGCCGTATAACCTGTAAGATCAAGCGGATCACCTGCATTATTTGTCAAATTCAATTCTGTGTTGAATGTCGCGCCTTGATCTACAATAATATTTGCTTTAGCGGCCATGTGTTATACCGTAAGTGATGTTCTTTGGAAAATAACATTTGAATTATTTTGTGTGGGAGACACAAGTAATTGCATGTAAAGGCCGTTGACATTTGCAACAAATGTACCTAGTGTGGCAATTAAAGAATTAGATCCTAGTGTAGCATATTCTGTGAGGAATGAGTTTGTTCCATCATGTAATACCATAACTTCAGTTGACTGAAACCCAACTGCGGTATCAATTTGAAGAAGGTACTTAGAGGATCTACTAGTAGAAAGCAAATATTGATCTACCAACTGATATGCAGTTGTAGTTGCGAAACTAACTTGACCTGCAATAAAAGTTGCGCTGCTATTTGAAATGGTCACACCATTGGCAATGTTAAGTATAGTATTGCCGCCGTTCAATCCGCCAGAGATATTATTGCCTACATAAACATTGTTGGCAGAAAAATATCCATTGACATAGCAATTACCTGTTGTTAGGCCCAAAGAAGTATTTGCAGTAACTACAGATACTGACATGTTCGCAGCCATCTGATTGGTTTTGGTTACCCAATCATTGAAGGTGTCTGTTGAGACGATAACATTTGCTTGACTAATTGCCATGGTGTTTTCTCATTAAAATACTGAGCATTTCTTTAATATCTGAAACAGCAGAAGATAATTCAGCGACCTTTTTATTAATTTCTTGTTGCTGCAAAATTCTACTTTGCTCTAGTGTATATTGTTTTAATTCAAGAGCATTTCTATTTATTACGGCACCAGTACTGGTATCACGAAACAAACCCGGAGTAGTTGTTTCTAGATATCTTGTGTCTTGTGTAGACATTAGACACTTACTCCGAGTGCGGTTAAGCTTGAAATCCTGGGTGCAATGTTAACATTGTTTGATAGTAGTACAACTTTATATTGAATACTATCATAGGTATCAATAGGACTCAAGCTTGAATTATAATATCTAATCACATTATTGTTCTGTGGATTCAAGAATGCCTGATAAGGATCAGCGATCTTGTCGATTGACATTGATCCTGCTCCCGTCACACTAGTATTTGATACTGAAGAATCCAAAGTCAATACAGTTGAATTGGAAATCCCCGTAACAACCGCAATTTGATAATCAACATTAGGATATGCAGAATTATAAACCTTAACAACATCATTAACTAGAATCTCTGTGCCGAAATTTGTTCCGGTACCTACTAGTGTTGCATTACCTGCAATTGACGTATTGACTGAGACCGCGCCGTTTGCTGTATATTTGCTTGGAGGCTGATTAGGCATACCAAAACTAAAGTTTAGATAATTATTCGCAGCAACGGTACTATACTGACCGCCTGTATTATTATTGGCGACCATCAGTGTCCATTCTTTTTGGTTGAATGAATCTGAATCTTTACTATTATATACTTTAGCGTAAGGAATGATCTGTGTGCCTGCAGGTTTGAATGCAGTCAAATATAAAAATGAATCTTGTGCAGAAATTCCTGAGTCAAACGTCAAAATAGTTGTAATATGTTTACTGGCCGCATTGCCATTATTTGTATTTTCATTTGCATTGTTGTTATTGATATAATTCTGATAAGTGAACATATCAAGTGTTTCTTGAAACAAATATGGCGAAGTGAAGATTTTTCCTGCAGGTCCGCTTTGATTGATAGTAACTTGCACCACGCTTGACTTTGCATTTGATCCATAAAGATATGTTGGATTTTGAACTTCATTGGATCGTGACATGACAATAGCATTATAGCCCGGAAGCAATTCATGAGTATTCATATCAATAGAAACTGCATTATTAGGACCAGAAGTATATACTCTGAAATCTGAATTTGCAAAGTTTGCAGATACTGATGATGTGCCGCCAGAAGGTGTATTCAATCCTAGTGACGCATTGAACCCAGTCACAGGTAGATTGAAAACATTTGACACATAAGCATAGGCGCCAGATATTGCTCCAACTACATTTGCGCCATTTACAAAATAAAGTGATGAATTGGCATTTGAGTTGGTCAAGTAAAGTGTATTTGCTGCTTGACTTGAGAAGTATACGATACCTGTAGGTGCTGTAAAGAAATTTGCAGCTGTATTAGTATATGCCAGAGGTTCTGAAACTGAAATTGCGGTAGAGTTGATAACACTAGTAATTTGTCTTGCTTGAATTGTTGTAGTATTTGCATACATGATAATATAGTTATTAACGGCATAAGCAGGATTTGTGAATACTGTATTATTTCCAAAAATTACATTGCTGGCTGCAGTAAAAGAAACAGTTTGTGCAGAAACATTAGATTGCATTGTGAATGCAAGTTCGCCGCCTGCAAAAGTACCTACCTGATTTGATACTGCTAGAAATTCATATCCACGATTAACTAGCTCAAAGGTTGCTGAATTGGCAGTAAATTGTGCGACTCGAACATTAAACTTAAGTTGTGTGCCTGCTGTGGGTGTAACATTGCCGTCCGTCGCATAGCTGTATAACCCACCTTGAAATCCTGTTGCAAATCCCGGAAATGCAGAATTAGTTCCTACAAGCGCATCACCAGAAACCGCAGACCATACGTCGTAAGCAGGATCATCTGGTTGAATTCTAATTGCGTAGTAATGTCCTGTATTCAATGGAATAGGTTGAGTAAAGGTAAATGTTGTTGCGGTTGTAGCTGTAGTATCAGCATTGATTGCTGAATAAGGCAAATTTATATAAGATGCAGGAAACCCAAGATCAAAGCTGGGTGATGTATCAACATTTGTTTCGACAATAGATAAATGAATCCCAGGATTAGTGATTCCTGATTGATTATTAGTCGCTGATGGTTTTGCTTTAAAAAATAAATCAATTCCTGTAAGGTACACGGTAGATGAATTATTCACCGCATTAGGATCTATATAAAATGTTTGAGATAGAATATTCATTTAAACCTCAGTTATCGACTATTTTGTTCATGAATGGGCCCGCTACTTGAAGCAGCAGATGTAAGAGGCTGAGTGTTACTGATGAACGTATTTGACGCAGTATTGCCTGCAAGAACCGTAATGGTTGTTACAGCAATCGACGTATTATCGGCGTTTGAAATAACTGCCTGCTTGTTACCCGCAATTTGATTTACAAGCCCTTGAGCAGCAGTTAAACTGGTTGCGCTATTTGCAAGACCTGAGTTATAATAAAATGAAAATGTAAGAGAGCCTGTTGAATCAGTTATCAAATTAGCACCCAAGACACCTCCGAAGGGTTGACAATTTGCTGTACAATTTACACTATTAAATGTGAAAAAGTGCTGCGTAGACGGACGCAATCCAGCAGCAGTCATTGTAAATTTTTGAGCTGTTGCAAGAAAAATTGTATTTTGTGCAGCTGTAGGTGTCGGAGTCGGAGCTGGAGCAGGTGTATATCCATAACCGCCTACTGCAGTGCCTCCATAGGGTAGTGAAGTGTTTGTTGTTGTCATATTACTTATCTTTTAAAACAAATAGAGGTGATCCAGCAAAAAAATACCCAGCAGAGCCGCCGCCGGCACTAGCAGTCGCTGTACTAGTTTGAGTTTGTATGGTCGCAGGTGTTGTTTGTGTAATTATAGTGAACGTTGTCGGCGAACTTATTAATGTTCCATAATAATGTGGCGGCGGAATAACCGTGCCATTATGTGCATTTGGTGTAACATAATTTGTTGTAGTATTCGATGTAGTATTTGTTGTAGTATTAGATGTGACTACGATAACCGCACCATTGGTTGCGCTTGGTTGACTAATTAGTGTATATTGTGTATATGGTAGTAACAAATATGATCCAGCAATACCGCCAGCTGTAACTACATTTGCAAAATTAAAATCATATTCAAGGTTAGTCAATGACTGTTTTGCGGTCACTTGATTTTGAATAATCGATGCTGAATATTCAGGATCAAGAACGGCTGAGTAACTAGTCGTTTGGAAGTTATCTGCAAAGAACCCGTATTTGAAACGATTTAAGCTTGGAGTCACTGATGATGGAATAGTTAAATTATTTACAGCTTGCTCAAGACCATTCAAACTAACATATGTTTCTAGAGCGGCAATACGAGCTTCTAGCGCACCAATTGCGGCCATTGTATATCCGACAGGTTGATATTGCTGCTGTTGTGTTCCTGACAAATTTGGAGCAGAAATTGTGTGGGTTAACACACGTTGTGCAGAAAGAACCTGGCTTGCAATACCTTTATCAAGAATGCTAATATAGTTATTAGACAATATTGTCGGAATTGATGGGTATGGAGGAATATTCAATAAATTGATGGTTAATGTACCTGTTGCAACCGGAGGAGGCAACAAATTATTAACACCTGGATTCCCGGGTATAGAAGTAATCAATCCATTTTGATCAACAACTACACGATCAATACGACCTGTATAATAAACAAGATTTGACGTATATGCACTGCCAGGAGCTGGGAAATACAAATTGGTTAGTGCTGAATTCGCACCAAAGCGTGAGTTTGCGTTTAATACCGGAGGATTAATTGTAGCCGATGAAATGCTGTTTGCTGTAATAACAGCAGTATTAGCAACTCGGGGTCTAAAATCAACTTGGTCAATCAAGTCATAATAATTTCCATATCCATCAACTAGCTCAGGAATTTCAAACGTATTGATTTTACCGCCAGTCACTGTTGAATTTAAACTTGTAAATGTCTGCGTATCATCTACAGGATATGATGATTTACCTGCATAAAACCTAGGTGAGGATACGGTGAAATGATCAAACTCAACCAACAAACCTTGTGAGCTCGATAGCGAAAGAGATGATGATGACTTGAGATAAAGATAACCCGCTCCATAATAATCTGAGTTTTGCTTGTGATCAATATAAAATTGATTGATAACATTAACTGCAGTTGTTGGGACATTAGTTGCAGAGACAATATTTGTACCAGTATCAATCCAAACAGCTTTCATTCTGAAAATATCAGGAATGCCCAGACACCACGGACCTGTTGTATTTGAAGTGCCGCCAATACCTACGTTAGCAAGATTCAACTTAACGTAAGTGTTTCTATTAGTTGTTTTCTGAGAAGGTGTCGGATTATTTGCCAAAATATTGCATTCAACACGAACACTGCTGTTTTGTGTCAGCGTATTCGCAAGATTAATTGTCATTGTTTGAGACAATGAATCGACATTAGCCGCACGTCCTGTGCGCTGCATATTGATAGGTGCCTGTGTTGGAAAATACAATACTGCATTTGATGTTGCATTAGTATTGATTAAACCTGTATCAAGAGCAATAGCACTGCTATTAATTACAGCAGATACTCGGCGAATTTCACCAGAAGAGTTGCTGAAAACTTTAATATAATCGCCAGAATAAAATGTAGTAAGCATATTTTGGCTGCTTGTGAAAACAACGGTATTGCTTCCACCCACAGCAGCTGCTGTACCTGTTACGTTTGCTGATGCCTGCATATTAGCAACAGGTGTAATATTTAAATCATAAAGCTGAGAACTTGACAGCGTTGACCCATTTGAGTAAGGGAAATTAGCACCTGAAGATACTGTAATGAGCCCTGAGCTATTTGCTATTGTACTAAAAATGTTTCTATAGATATAAGACACAGGATAGGCATTAGCGGTTGATGAGGCACCATGATAAAATAACAATGTAGATGCATTGGTGTTGGTAATTGCAGCGACAGTCGCACCAGTAGATGTCGTTGTTGTAACGATATCAGCGACACCAGAATACCCAGAACCTGTTGATGAAGAGTATGCTACACTGCGAACGTTTGCAAAGTTTGCACCCGAATACATGTTAACGTCGAATAGATATAGATTATATTGTGTATTGGGTGATCCGGGAGTGCCTGTACCCGCCACAATAGTCTTTGCACGAACACGAGCTGTTCCTAGAGCAACTGTAGTGCCCAGTGCGCTGTTAGTTGCGGGTGCGGTATTACCTGTGAGATAATATGCATTTGCCGTGTTGCCTGTGATGACTACTGTATTTGAATAATATTGTTTAGGTGAGTCATAGAAAGTAATCATGTCACCTATAGTCGGATCAATAATACCACCGACTTGATTGACCGTGATATAATTTCCATAATTCAATGCAGTTACAACTGAATTGGATGTCAAAGTTGTTGTACCTTGTGGTACAGACAATGAATAGTTATTATATGTCTTTATTCTTTCACCACCAACATACGCATAGCCGGGATCAACAAGTGCTTGAAAATTAATATTTTCCTGCAATGATCCATTTGCATAGTTGGGTGATGTACCTGTGGTTAACAAGAACGGATCAAGCACAAAGTCACCTGCGGTGTCAAGTGTTCTTTGTGCCATTTCAGACCCAAGTGTACTATATTGTGTGGTCTGATTTTGTAGATATGGATTGCCATTAGAAAATGCAGTAATTGGGAAAAAGTTTGTATTTCCCTCGGCTTGAGATGCATTCAATACAACCAATTGTGGTGTGAGTTGCAGGCGATCAGCACCCGGAGCTTGATAGTTTAATGATCCGCTAGCATTATCCAATAGTGACGGATCAATATTGCTATTAATAATAGCTTCTGAAGTATTAAATCCTACATAAACTTGATCTGGTACGTTTGAATATTTGCTTACAACAACTGTTTGTGGGCTAACGTATAAAAAATATCCCTTTTGATAGATGATACCTTCTGATACTCCAAAGGCATATCCTGTACCTACAGGTGCAGTCGGCGATGCACCTACTGTAACTTGCGTTGCATAGTTCAATGCTGTAAGTGAAAGTGTTTGTACATTTGCCGAGGTATTGGATGTCTTAATAGACACATAAGGTGGGACTGTATACCCATTACCTTGATTGGTCATGATAATGTTAGTAATCGTACCGGCAGCAGTTGTTTCTGGTGTGGCAGCTGCACCTGATCCAATAATACTATTAATAGTAACTGGAGTGGATCCATTAACTAGAACGGTATTACCTGAATTAAATGTCCATGACGCAGAGTTGATAGAAGGATTAGTTAATGAATTTGAATATGGAGCAAGGTTAAGAACCAAGGTCCCAGGAACGGCAGTTGAATTAACACCAACAACAACTGCATTAGCGAATGAAACCGGATCATTAATTGTATTGCCATATCCGACTGATTTAAAGAAGTTTACAGTGGCACCTGCCATTGTAGTGCCTGTAAAATTTTGTGACATTACGACTGTGGTTGCATTGACTGATGAAACAACAGTGCCTCCAGGAATACCGCCGGCAGTTGAACTAATAACTTGATTTACTGCAACACCTGTATTAGATGAAATATTAGTAATCCAGCTATTGCCACTAGTCAAAGTGCCTGAAATAGACGCTGTATTATTAATAGTGATAGCGGGCATGAATACAACAAAGTCTGCATTACTAAATCCTGTACCTGTGCCACCTACTGGTGTAGTAACAGAGAAAATAGAATTGTTGGCATCAAATAATGTTAAAATATCTCCTGCATTAAATGCAGTAGCAGTGCCTGTATTGCCTGAATTAACATAGCGAACATACAGAGTATTAAGATTAGGATTTTGTGATTGATAACCCGCGTTTGCTTGTAAAATATATGCGGTTAAATTTGCACTGTTATTTGCAAATAGTCCAACATAATTGTTTACAGTTACACCAAGACCTGATACAGTGAGGTCATTAATCTTTACATAAGGATAGACAGAATAATATTGAAAATTACACCCACTGATAATTGTGCCTTTATCATAGATATTATCACCAAATTGCTCAATTTGATTCTGTAGAATAGTTTGAAGCTGATTCATTTCCCGTGTTTGAATAGCGACACTGGGCTTGAACAGGATTTTATAATAATCCTTTGCTAGCTGATAATCATCAAAATATGGTGAAACGCTAAGATTTGTTGTTATAGGCATTCTAGTACTCTAGGATAAGTTGTATAGTTTCAGATTGCGTGTTGGATCTACTGACCGCATTAAAGTTCTCAATGTATATAACGTCGCCGCTTTCTGGCACCAGATCAGGCTCAATGACAGTATTTATATTGAATGTTGCAGAGCTTGTTACACCTGTAAGAGGAAAGCCTGATGTTCCGCTGGGATAAATTGGGCCCAGTTTGTTTGTCAGATATACTGTAGTGCCTGTTGAATTATTTGAATGAAACACAGCATTAGATGTTGCAAGGCTTTGAATAATTGTTCCGAATGATGTAGCACTAGGTGTTGTGTTATTAATTCCCTGATACACTGTTTCATTTGCAACAAAAGATGTTGCACCTGTATATGATCCATTATAGCTATACAATTGAACAAATGTCTCAAAAAACTTTGATTGCCCGTTATTCAACACAGCAGTAATCTGAGCATTTGCATTTGAAGATGTGCCTACAATTGTACCATATGTGGCATTAGTTGTCAAAGTAAAAAATCCGGATACATTAGCAAGTTGTAGTGAGCCCACCCCATTGACGGCGACAACTGCTGTTGCATTGGTGGTTGTCTGTACAATAGTTTCGCCGACTAGGAAATTGCCTGATTGTCCTGTGGTAGTAAAAACAACATTAGCAAATTGTGGATTTTGCAAAATGCCAATTGTTTGATAATCATTATAAGTTGGAATAGTATTACTTTCTGTATTTGCAAAAGTGACACTAATTCCGACATAAGAAGAATACAATTCTGCCGCGACATTTGCTCCATGACCACCTTCTGGCGGATTAATAACACGAACTCCTGCTGTATTAGAAACACCAACAGAAGCGTCTGCATAAACGAACGCTGAGGCGTTATAAACGCCGCTACCGCGATTCAATACCTGCACTTGATATACGCCATTTGAAGCGGCAGAGTTGACAAGCGCTTGGGCTACTACACTTACTGTAGCATCACTGCTATTGAGAATATTGACTGCGGGATTAATTTGATAGGCTGATGTGTTATCAGGAAGTGTTGTGAAGGCAGAGTCAAGAATAGCGTAAGTTCCAATTGAGTTTGAGTAGTGCTCAACAATTCTTTTATATTGTCCTACGCCAGTACCATTAGTAATACTCAAAATACAACCATTATAAAAATTGTTATTTGAGGATGCTGTGTTCGCTAGTGTAGCAAGAGGCTGTGCACCATTAGAAACAGATCCTGAATAAAACTTACCACTAAAATAATTGTTATATCCAGATCCTGAAACTGGTGTAGAGTTGCCACTAGAATCAACTGGAATAATAACATCGATAGCACCCTGTACTGCATTTGCAGTTACATTGGCATCCACGATAACCGGCATGTATAAACTTGTTGAAAATTTATTAAATGTCGCAGAAGGTATTTGATACATGTATTTCCACTGATACCCATCAGATGTTTGATAAAATGTATCACCTGCTCCAGTATCAGCAAAGGTTGGTGGTGAAATTGATGCTGCACCATTGTTATTAAAAAGACATTTGAAAACATAATATGTGTTTGACTGATAGACATAAACAAAAAATTGTTTTGTGTTTAATTCAATATCGGCATCATCATACTGAGCGTAAACTGCACCACTGGTCCAAAGATAAGCCGGAACCATTAAAGACACATCGCTAGGATAAATGTGCTTTCCGAATATCATATTATTATAGGTATTAAATTGAACTTGACTATCGGTGTCATAGTTTTGTGGAACAACACCGCCAGGCCATGACCCCGATTGTCCTGCAAACATGTAATATCCAGAAGTCGTTGTCTGATATGTGTTTACAGATGCACCTGTAGTTGTTGTTCCCGTAAAGGCCTGAGACATAACAACTGTGGTTGCATTAACAGAAGCGACCACAGTTTGTGCAGGAATGCCTGAAACGCTTGAAGTGACTAGTTGTCCTGCGGCAATGCCTGTATTAGAAGAAATACTTTGAATCCAACTATTGCCGTTGGTTAATGTTCCGGTAAATGTCGCTGATTTAGCGCTAGTTGAAGTGCTGAATGAATTGACAAAGGCAATCGCATTCTTGAGTCGATAATTGTTAGGAATAAGTTGAGTAGTCGCCATAATAAACCTATATGTAATTTCCGACCAGTGATGGACCTGTATTTGAGGCAACGATATTTAAGGGAGTTGATATCGTCGCTTTCTTAATAACCGCACCAAACATCTTAGTTCCTGCAACATGGACTGCTTCTCTGACCATATCTGCGTATTTAGTCATATCTAGAGAAGATTCAATTTCATAAGAGAAATTCTGATAATAAGTGCTATCTTGAATGTATTTATCAGCACTCAAAAAACCTTTAGTTGATGAATAATATCCCGTGCCGGTACCTTGCTTACTTAGTACAGTTTTTGCGGTGCCGCTTCGTGTACCATCTGCAGATGTGAATGTTATAAGTTCGTTTGGAATATATCCGAATCCCGAAGCTTGTACTACAAGATTTGCAACCGTTCCTTGTGAAGCGAACACATTAGCAACAACGTTTGCATTATCACCCGAAACGTTTGAAATTACGTTTGCAACAGAAGATGCAACTGTTGCAGTCGCACCTGATAATCCGCCAGTAATTGTATATCCTGAGGTTATATCTTGAAGAATTGATAGTCGTCTTGCATTAAGTGTTGTACCATTAACACTGAGAACACTGCCTAGTGCATATCCATATACAGTAGCCGTATTTACTACAGAAACAGTTGCATAACTGCCTGATGACTTGCCATAAAGTTTTCCACTAGATGTCGAAAACGTACCTGATATTACGTTTGCTACTACATTCATACCCACCAAATTAATAACGGATGCTGTTGCAACTAGTGGCAATACGTTGGCAACTCCATTAGCGTAATAGGGAGCATTATTAAGATATAGCGCAGTACTATTAATAACATTGTTGACAGAACGTAGATCTTTACCTCCAATTAAAAGAACTTCACCAGAAGTAAACGTTGTCGTAAAGTTTGGTGTTCCTGTATTTGCAATCAAAATATTGTTGGCAGTATTTGCCAAGAACGTTCCTGTAATCGGAGTGGTATTTTGATATACGATTTCTGCATAACCAAACTGTGTAGCTGTTTGTGCAACATTGCCATTGACTCCGCTAACTGTTATAGTTGCTAGTCCAGAAAGAGGCACAGATTGAGAAACTTCTTCACCAACTCTAAATGATCCGGCTTGATTATTGAGTGTTAGTATATAATCATGTTTCAACTTGGGTGCAATTGCAGGTTCATATACTTCAACATATGGATTATCATTATAATTCATACCTGGATTGGTAGTAATGATTGATTCAATAGTACCTAGATTATAAACGCTCACGCCGATTATATCAACAAGCTGACCAATTGTCAAGTTCGCTGCAGGAAATTTTGGAAATCCATATTGAGAAGCGTTTAGAGCAATTGAAGTATACGGTGTATTTCCAGTAAAAGTAACAGGAGCAGATGTTGCATTCGCCCCTGAATATAAAGGTGATACAGAAACTGCAGTGCTATTGATAACGCTAGTGACTGTTGAAAGCGCAGTTAGGCCTGCTTCAACCGTTGCATTTGATGAGTACACGTTTTGTCCGACGTAAACTCCGCTGGTTGTTCCCAGAGACACAATATTTGAACTACCATAAACAAATTTACCTGAAGTGCTTACGGTAGTAGTTAATGTAGATTGCCCACCTACATAGTCGGTATATGAGTATAATGTTTCTGTGACATTCAGATTTGCAATTGAAAGATTTGCGCTAATTCCGCTTGAGAATCCTAGGATGGTTGCATTGCCTGTTGTTGTTGTCAAGCTTGTGTGAGTGTTTGTAATAGCTCCATTGACATTTATAACGCCAATGTCCATTTGATAATTGGATACTGTTGCCTGGGCGCCAGATTTCTGTCCTGTAATTATTTGACCAGGAGCAAAGTAACAACTTGCAACATTACTAAGATTTAAAATTGTTGAACTGGTATTTTGAGCGGCAACTTGTACAAGACCTGTTGCATTACCATCACTTGAGATTATTTTTTCATTAATAACAAAAGATCCTAAGATCGGCACGGCATATACGTTAACCGTTGTAGAGAGAGCCATAACATTTGCAGTCACATTACTGTACCAAATGACACCCGCAACATTGGCTGACGCACCTGAGGTCAATCCTGTTAATCGAGATCCTACATTAAAATATCCGGTATTGACCACCATGAGCGTAGTCGCCTGAGCAGCTGCATTACTGATAGTTCCGTATGCTGATAAAGGTAGGGCTTTAGCTACATTATTAGAAACTGATGGCGCAACTGTGAGATATACTGCAGTAGAATTTACAACATTGTTGACAATTCGTATATCAGTATTGCCAATTAAAAGATATTCACCTGCAGTTAATGAACTTGTTGTAGCACCTGAGGTTGCATTGACTGCAAGAAGATTATTTGCAGTATTTGCAATGAACGTTCCTGTAAGTGCCGTAGCCGAATTTTGATAGAGAGATTCGTTTGCTACAAATGTTCCAGTGGTCGAAGATATTTGTAAATTTACAACAGGTGATGATAATACAACTGTGCTGAATTTAGTGATAGGAGATGTATTGGTTGCATAGGATGAAGTAACGTTTTGCAAATACAATTTTGTTGTAGAAATTAAAACATTAGATCCTGTTGTATACCCCCAACCGCCGTCATTTAATGTAAAGGTTACAAGACCACTAGTATCTTGTGTTTCTTGAACTCGCCCTATACCTTGACGGCCATTGACCGAAGTGAGCGTTACCAAATCACCTACATTAAATCCATAACTTCCGTCATCAACAATAAGTTGTGACAATGATCCAATAACAGCAGGAATATTGTTTAAATTATTGTCTACAGTCAAAGGATCGCCGGTTTGAAAATCTTTACTTAAATTGGTAATATAAAAAATATCAATAAATTTTCCTGCAATATTGCGGCGAATAATTTTATCTACGAATGCCGTCGCACCTGAATTTAATCCGGTGACTAGTTTACCCAAATACTCGAGATTTCTTGTAGTGTGTGATACTTCTAGATAAACAGGCAACGTCCATATACCATCTGAAGGTTTGATCAAATCCGTGCCTGGAAAATATACTTCCACATCTTCATTGAATACTAGTTGGAATAATAGCTTAAGTGCACGAACACTACCCTTTGCTCTGTACAAATCAATAATTTTTTTTACAGTCAGACGCTTATCTGATTCTGTAGTAAATTGAATAGTTTGTAAATAGGTATTTTTAAAATGAATAATAAACTGATCGAGTGTTGTGTCGATATCAGAATAACTTAAGAGATTTCTTGTCTGATTGATTACATTACCCTGCTCTTCCATCCACTCATAATAAGCTTCAAGAAATGCAATGAGCGTAGGCCCATTATCATTATAAAAGGCAGGAAACTGACTTGCAATCAGATTCGATATTGTGGTGGGATTATTTACTGGCATTATAGTCTTACAACTTCAACGGTTACGTTAATTTCATCATTTGGAATTTCAAAAATCGTATTTTGATTGGTTGATGAGTCAAACACACCTTCAGGCAACGCACCATATATTCTAATAGAATCTCCAAAGTAACTACTGCAGTAAAAATTACTAAGGATTAAAACTCCTGTTGAGTAATTTATAGTTCCTATATTTAAAATAGTATGATGATTGCCGTCTGCCTGTTCTTGTACAATACGAACATTACCTGCACCATCATCTTCAAGTGAAACAATTTGCTGATTATATACAAACTTAGTTGAGCTAATAGTATGTTCTTCAGTGACTGGATGAATTGAAGCTGCGGGGGCGAATGAACCATTCAATGGTGTATTAAAATTAATTTGATAATTTTGTACAGCTGTAGTTGTTGGATAAAACTTACTCATCAAGTCATATGTTGTTTGATTGCTCACAATGCTAGAATCGGCTGCGTCAATTTCAGCTACTAGTCTAGAATATAATAATGTTGAATTGAAATTATTGAGATAGGTGTTATTATAAGTTTGTATAGCAGATGTTACAAAAGTTTCAATATCTGAAGTAGTCAATGCAGTAATATTGACGTTATACTTAATTGTAGTTGAAACACTTGCATATAGATAGTTAGGTTCAATGAATATAGGCTGAATAGTCAGTGGAGCTCGAGTGCTTAAAAACTGACTATAGGCTGTTTTCTTAGAGTCTGGTACGGCATCGAAATTGGCGATCTTCATTGAAATAATGACCGTGCCATATTGTGGCGGCGTTGCTTCTTCACCGCCATATACTGAGATCGCTTGAATTTCGGGAAAGTTCAGTTTTAGAAGACTTTCGTAATCTGCTGTTGTTACTGCACGATCTTGTGTCGAATAAAACTTGGGTGCATTAAATCGAATGGCCTCAATATCTTCGGCAATATCACCCCCGCTTGCAGATGATACTGTGGATACTACGATATTTGATGATCCGCCAATAGTGCCATTCGGTGTGAAAATAGCAATACCGTTGGGTAGCTGTCCATTAGTTGTACGATATTCTGCAACTACTGTTGAATAAGTGGTAGGTGTTCGACCGATAACATTATCACCAAACACAAGTTCAAATAATCCATTTTCAGCACCTTGTAGCCAATATACAGTAGATGCACTGGTTACGTCTAGTGAAGATGTTGTTAGTGTATAGGGGATAATATTGGCGCCATTATTTTCAATTGAAACAACTGAAAGTGATGTAGTATCGATAGTTGGATTTGAAAGTGTGTAACGTTGTGAGGTTGCATTTCCAGATACAGTATTAGCAGCTGGTTGAATTACAAAAGTATCCGTGACATATGTGCCTTCATACAAAGCAACGTTATTGGCAATGAATACGCCGTTACCGCTTTGTATAACGATATTTTGATCGGTGCTAAATGTATAGTTATTTGATCCCGCTTTACCTGTAAATGAGGTGCCCGCGGGAATAGTGATAATTGTCGGAATGCTGGTTCCCGAAGCAGTGATTGTCAAATTAACATTTGCCATTGCTGATCTAAATGATCTTGGTGTATAGTTCAACTCCTTTGCTTTGAGCACAACTGAATCACGCAACTGTGCTGTGTCCAGAAACATTTCTGACCCAATCATGTTGAGATAGTATGCGTTAATATAGGTATTATACGCAAGTAGATCAAGAATGACGCTAAGATTACTAGCATCAAAATTGTAATCTTGAAACTGTGGCTGAGCTGACAAATAGGTTCGCAGAGAATTTTTATAATCTGCAAAGTCCAAACTGGTCAGCAAGATGCTTGTGTTTGCCATAACTAGCGTACTCGATAAAGGATTGTGCTTAATGTAACAGGATTATTGATATTTATTATATAAAATGTAATAGTGATTACATAGGCCTGTTGATCTATGTATGGTGTAGCAACGACAGTAATTGATCTTGCTCGCGGTTCAAAATTTTCTATGGCACTCTTAATTTCATTTTGTAAATGTTCCTGCACATCAGGTGTCATAGGTTCAAACAAATATTTTTGAATATTGCTTCCAAAGTCAGGATTAAAGGGTCTTTCATATTTGTTAGTTAAAATTAAATTTTGGATTGCGGTCTTTACAGAATCTTCATTCTTTTTAATAACAAGATCATGCAACTCAGGATGAACATCGAAGTTAGTGAAAATATCACTATAAATCGGCGTTTGCGCTGCAAGCGGAGTAAATAAATCTTGATTGAAAATCTGCGTTGCCATGTCTTACCCTTATTGAGGAGGTCCTGTGACTCCACCCTGTGGATCTGAATGTATATGATTGTCTAGTGAAATGTTATTGCCAACTACATCGCCACTTGCTGTAATATTACCTGTAACATTCATATTGCCTGTAATATCCCACTCAGAAGCACTGGCAGTAACTTTACCTCCCACCGTCATATTAACATCACCTTGAATATTCACATTGGCAGATCCCATGACCTGCAGGTTTAAACTGCCACCCACATACTCTGTTTTATCAACAACTACAATATTAAATTGACTATCAACTGTTTTTTGTACAGTGCGTCCAGCATTATTGATTTCAATATAAGATCCAGANNTATGATATACTCTAATTCGTTCTTGTGCTGGTGTATCATCAACTTCAATTATGTGTCCTGACTGTGTTTGCCAAACATGATTATATGGATATTTTGCGTTATATGCAGATGGCGGTTCGGGACCTATTTGAGGAATATTTAAATTATTTATTTCTCGAGCCAAAGCGGGTACGTCATTTGTATTTTGTGTGCCGTCAGGCATTTTGGCGTATGACCCCCAAATGATAGGTAATTGCTTTTCATGTCCATCAAGAAAAAATCCAAAGACATGAGATCCTACTAGCAATCCTGTAGGTGATCTACCAATTTGCTGATAGCTTGCCGAGGTCGTTGGCGTAAGAATGGTTGCCCAATTCAAATCTTCTGATTGAATAGACGGATCATCATGCTCATTAATAACACGAACGCGCACTCGCCCTAGCTTTTCAGGATCATTAATATCTTCTACGGTGCCTACGAACCAACGTAAACCTTCTTCACCCATTCTCTTAGTAGTCATTACGCATTATCCTCATAATTTCCTTTGATCAATTCCAAGGCACAAGTATAAGAGGGTTGCTCGCTACTCTTGTTTAAAACAATATGTCTAATTTTAGAAATGAGATACTTGCCGCCAGTCAATCTGTTTTCTTTGGTGGCACCTGAAGCACCCGTAGGATTAATGACATTGATTTGAATTACATCACCTGCAGTCAAAGCAACGTCACCATTGATATAAGCGTTGTATATATTTTGTGCAATTTTAGTGACAAATGAATGCTTGGCACCCATCTGATCAGCGATAAAATTATCAGGTAAATGGCTTGAATGTGGAACCAACATAGCAGTTGATGGTGTATCACCATAGTTCTGTTCAAAGTTTGTGCTATTTAATCCGAGCGCATTGTTTGAAGCAAACTTAAAGTTTTGTTGTTGCTCAGAATTTTTAAAATTGAATCTAGTAACCACGCCAGTTAAAAGATCAAACTTCTTTACAGTGTTATTCAAAGATCCATTAGTCAATTTGCTAGTGTTGTTTAATTGTGATACGCTCATCATGCTAAGAATATTACGAGTGTTCATATTCTTATTGTCTGAATTTCCTGCTGTATCATAAAAGAATATCTTGTCATTGACATTTTCTTGCAATTGATCCAACAAAAATTCTATAGTGCAAAAATTAAATCCACGTTTGTTCTCAAAAAATACATAGGAAGAGGAAATATATTTCTGAGATATAGCACGCTTACGAACCATGTCAACAGCTTGAAGAGGTCGTATGCGACTAAAAAGTAAAGTTTGAATACCTTTTGTAGGCTCTACGGCAATTGTTTTTTGTGTGCCCAGTATGTTTTGCATGATATCCTGCACAACACTAGTAGTGTCTGTAGAATATTTTTTAGTAATAAATTGGCGATTATTGATATTGAATTCTTCACTGGCCGCTTTAATTACATAGGTTCTGATCTTGCCTGATTGATTGATTATTTGATTTTCAACTGATTTAACGTGAAACGTATAGGAGTTGACTAGATCAAACCCAGGATTAGAAATTTCTACTGTAATTAATTCTTCGCCGATGATCGGAAAAGATGTTAAAATATCTACAGCGTCAACAATCGTAAATTCTGCACGAATGACAGGAAACATGATATCTTCATAAATGCTAAATTCTGCTACTTGCCCTCGAAAGTCATAGGTACGTTTACCATCAAGCGACGCTAGCTTGAGAGTTTGTACATTAACCGAATCCGATTTAACGTATGGTGCTGCCATGTTATGATGCTAGTAGATCTTTCAATTGTTTGGTTGCTTGGCCTGAATAACGATTGTCCAGCAAATTGATTTGCTTTTTGTTGGCGTTTAATTCAACTTCATAGTCATAAGCATTCACCGCTTCCCAATATTGCATTTCATTATCAGGAATATTTTGAGCCGTTGTTACAATAGATAGTACTGTTCCTGATGCACCCGAGGTAACGCCATCAATCTCATCAGTTGTGATAGTCGTTGAGGTCCCTGCAATGTGCTCGACAACAATAAAATTGCTATTGACTGCGACAACAGTTGCAACAACATTGCTATATTGAGTAATCAATTCACCTACCTGAAATGTTGTTGAGCTGGGATTTGACTCAGGCCAAATCAATTCATTGCCAAATGGATCTGTTATTGTATAGTTGTCTTGAGTCAACAATACTAGATCATATGTTAAATTTAAAATCTGTACAAGATTTGTAGTTACTTGCCATGTCTCTTGTTTACGCACATAACTTTGAATCTTTCCTGCGTATCCAATCTGAGGTGCCCAATACTTTTGCTGACCGGTTCCCAGAGCACCATAAGCGGCGACTGATATCACAGAATTATCTGATACCCAATTTGTTCTGAAGAAAAGAATCTTTTGTGATGCCTGAGGAATGCTGCCGTAAGTATTTGAAATATAGGTATTGAGGTTTTCATCAGATAATGGATAGTCATAGTAAGGATCAATGATTTGATTAGTCAATCCGATTAACCAAACATAGTCAGGATTATCATAATAATTGTGTGATAGATTATCAGGACGCTCACCTGCCGGCATGACATAGCTATAATACGCCTGCTTGTTATTCAAAGCAAGCTTAGACATATTAACACGAGCGAGCAAATTCAATCCATTATTGTTCGCGTAGTTTATAACAGGGAATTTTTTAAAAAATTGTGTCATACTTAACCTGTACTTGAACCTTGGAAGTTAGCAGCAAGCGTTTGAAGTGCGCTACCTGAAGCCTGTGCTGCTGTTTTTGAGGTAAGTGTTGTTTGACTATAATCTTGTGCCAAGACGTATTCCATTTCTTGCATGTCAAGTTGCAATTTGACCATAACAGGTGCTTTTGATCCCGCATAAAATGATGGAATGCCTTGTGGCGCATAACTTACAAGGACGTTCTTCAGTACGCACCATTTAAATGTAGTTAGATAACTTGAAATAGCATTTGAGAATGCAGGCTTAACAATTGAAGGATAGTTGAAGAGGAATGATGTTCCTCCAGCTTGTCCTGATCCCGTAAAGGTCGGCAAATGTTTCTGTTTGAGCAATTGAATAATGCTATCCAAAATGTCGCTCTCTTGTTTATTTCTAGGAGCGAATGTCCAGTTGAAACTGAATTCACGAAATCCAACACCCTTAAACAACTGTGCCATAGCGGGGTTTGGTGCAAGACCTGTAACAGATTCTACAGCACCTGCAGCCTCACTATTCATTGCCGAGATAACTTTATCTGCTGCATAGAGAGCAGCATCCATACCCATATTTTTTGCAGCTTGATCAAAATCTTTAATCTTGCCCACGTCATTGATATTTTGCAACACATTTCCAGCAATACCTAGATTTTCTGCAGACCAGTTTGCGGTTGTATTATCAACGAATCCCGACCCTTCTGGTAATGGCAATGTGATTGTACTGGATGTGGTAATAGTTGTATTGCCCAGAGGATCCATTCTCTTGTATTCACCAAAGGTCAATGTGAAGTAATGTGGCGCAGCACCTGCAGCAGGATATGAAAGAAAACTTCCGCCTGTGGTGTTACCTTGAGCATTCGGTATCTTTGTCTCAGGATTGCTGCCGTTAATTGCCGAGTTATTTCTATTTTGCAATGCATTAACTGTGGTTCTGGCAGGTGAATCAGATGCAAAGTACGAACTTGCACCAGAAATCAATGAGTCAAGCTTTCCTGAGGATAATCCACCTATTCCTCCGGAACTTAATCCAGCAGCAGCCAATGCACCAGAAAGCCCAGATAAAACACTACCTGCAGCACCTGCAGCGCCTTGTGCATTATTGAGCAAATTGTTGACCACACCTGCAGCTGAAGAAGTCAATGCGCTCAATGCTGTCTGGTTGTTTATAGTGACATAAGGATTGTTTGTGAAAATGCTCATCTTATTCCTATAAATAAGGGTGTGTAGCTAATTTAGTATTTATAGTGAAGAATGGCATATCAAGGAAAATTTACTCCCAAGCATCCCGAGAAGTATCTGGGTAACCCCACTAATATTGTATTTAGAAGCAAGTGGGAACTGGATCTAATGATGTATTTGGATAACAACACAGACATTATTGGCTGGGGTAGTGAGGAACTTGTCATACCATATCGTTCACCTCTTGATGGCAAAATGCATCGTTACTTTCCTGATATGATTGTCAAGACAAAGAATAAAGAAACTATATTAATAGAAGTGAAGCCTTTTGATCAAGTTAAAGAGCCTGTTGTACCTAGAAAGAAAACACAGCGGTTTTTAAATGAAGCTGCGACTTATGTGGTGAATCAGGCGAAGTGGAAAGCGGCGCAGGAATATTGCGCTGATCGTAAGTGGAAGTTTCAGATCATAACAGAAAAAGAACTATACGGAAAATAAATGGCAATTTACGCTTTCAATCAAACGCTTGCAGATGGGCTTCGTAGGGGGCAAATTCCTGGGCGAACACAAGAAGCCAGAAATTGGTTTCGTGATACTGCAAAAAAGCTTGCGGATGTCAATGAAGGGCAATTGCTAAAATCAAAGGATGCTTTGTCTAGTCGAGTTGATGTGGGCAGAATGTATCTATTTTCCTATGATGCCAAGACAAAGGATGATCTTCCTTACTACGATATGTTTCCTTTGATCTTTCCATTTAGAAAAACACCTGACGGATTCCTGGGCATCAATTTACACTATTTGCCATATATTCTTCGTGCAAAACTTATGGATCTTCTTTACACATATGTTAGCGATCCCAAGCTGTCCGACAATGCTCGACTTAAAATTAGTTATGAAATTTTGAATTCAGCTTCTACCAATAAATACATTCAACCGTGCGTCAAGAGATACTTAACATCTCATGTACGCTCGCAGTTCGTTTATATTCTTCCCGTTGAATGGGATATTGCGCTTTTCCTTCCAGTAGAAAACTTCTCGGGAGCGACAAGTGCAAAGGTTTGGCGCGATTCACGGAAGATGATAGGAAGTTAATACATGTCATTTCTAGATACACTTGTAAGAACTCAAAGGCCTACAGAAGGTTTTGATATCAATGAATTCAAACATAATGTGTTGCGAGACGGGTATCTCAAACCTTCTCTCTACCTTGTTAAGTTTTCTGCAGCAACAAAAACATTTGGTAGGAATTTGATTTTCTATACCGATTCAGTCAATCTTCCTCCGGCAGATGTTGCAACCTCAAAAGTTTTGCGATATGGATATGGGCCTGAAGAAGATGTAATCACGCGCCCTGTCTTTGCTCCTATGTCTATCAAATTTCTAGTTGCAGCAAATTCAAAGAACGCTTTGACTGCTGCAATGAATTATATGAACGGAACTACGAACTTCATGAATTATAGATCCATGAATGATAACACAACATTGTTTGGATCATCGGGTCATCCATATGAGGTCGCTTATAAAGATGACTATCGCTTTGGATTGGATGTTTATGTTTACAATGATGTAGATCAGAATATTTTGACATATACCTTTAGAGACTGTCTTGCAAAAACTGTAGGTGGAATTAGTTTGGGTTGGGGTAGTACTGATCAACTGATTAGTACAGATGTTACCTTTTTATATACAGATTTCACAGTTCAAACCGCAGGATTGTCATCTAACCTGTCAGGCAGCAATATCAATGCTCTAGGTTTGTTGCAAAGTGTTCTTGGGTTTGCGTCTTTGTCACAAACAGTATCTGCAATTCAATATCCGCAATCTGTTGCAGATGCTATTAATGTGTCCAATGGCGGATCAATTACTTCCGGATTTGTTAATCCTGTCACAGGAAATCCCGTGACATATAACAGTTCTGGACAAATTAATCCTATTCCACTTCCTCCAAGAGGGTTCTAGGTATGGGTAGACAGATTATTTAATATCATAGGAGATTGTTATGGCTTTGCCTAAAATAAAGGTGCCGTTGTTTGATGTGAATGTGCCTTCAACAAACAAGCCGGTCAAGTTTCGCCCCTTTCTTGTCAAGGAAGAAAAGATTCTTCTAGTTGCACAAGCGGGTGGCACAAGAAAAGAAATGGTCAACGCACTCAAGCAAGTGATCAATAACTGCGTAGTCAATCTAGACGGCAGTGATATTGACATTGAGTCAATGACTATTTTTGATCTAGAATATTTGTTTGTCAAGGTTCGTGCTAAATCAGTAGACAACGTAGTCACACTTAAGTATATTGATCATGAAGATGATAAGTCATATGAATTCAAGATCAAACTTGATGAGCTTGAAGTGCAGCGAAACGAGGCACACACCAATAAAATTAAGGTTACTGATGATATCGGTATCATTATGAAGTATCCTACTGCTGCAACTATGAGTAAGTTTGATGAAGAAACTATGGCAGCAGCTGAAATGACTACTGTAATGATTCGTGAGTGCATTGATAAAATTTATGACAAGGATTCTGTATATCCTGCCAAGGAATCGAGTCCTAAAGAACTAGATGAATTTATTGATTCACTCAGCGTAAAGGCGTTTGAGGAGATTCAAAAGTTCTTTGATACTATGCCTAAGCTATATCATAAGATCGAATATAAAAACTCAAAGGGGACGGCTCGAGAAATCGAGTTAACAACACTAGACGATTTTTTTACATTGGGCTAATTCACAACACATTAAATAATTATTATAGCACTATGTTCACTATGATGCACCAGCACAAGTATTCACTTACAGAGTTGGAGGACATGATACCATTCGAACGTGATCTGTACATAGCAATGCTAAACGATTATTTAGAGGCAACTAGAGAAAATGGCTAAAGACAAAGACACAATAACACCATCAAAGTCTGCGCCTACTAGTGGATTAGCCAAAACTACCGAAAAGGCGAAGAAAGCAAAGCCGTATTCGCCGCTTGAGCAAGCAATTGCACGAACAGAAGGTGTAAAGTTTAGAGGCCTCGGTGCACAAGGCGTGGGCGGCAAGTTTATTTC
>JGI26470J50227_1000249_pt1 | contig 23966 bp, 34 predicted proteins | sample FreactTroBogLake_FD_50227 | JGI IMG/M metagenome (IMG submission 50227) | reverse complement strand
GAGTTCTGATAGAAACTCCAGTCACCAGTTCTTGTTGTATCTAATAAAGTTTGTAATGATTGCACATCACTAACAATAGTATTCATGGCGGCATCTGAAATATTACTGACTGAATTTCCACTAACAATAGAAATACTATTATTCAAAGTGATGTAATCATTAGTAATCGATATACTCAAAGCATTTATAGTGTTACCAATATACAAACTGGTAAAATTACCTAGAATAGGAGTATTATTTTGTACCCCATCAGTCTGATTGGTAATATTTAACATCTGCCGGCCAACACCTAAAGCAGAATTCAAATCGGGATAAAGAGCCGTATTGGATGACCGAGTTACACCAGATAAGTTGTTTGTGTGAGTAGTGAAACTAATCATTGAAGATGATACATTAATTAATGCAGGCAATAAATTATTTGAATTGCTAGTGGCGTTTGTAAAAGTTATATTAGCTGTATTTGCTAATGTGTAAAGACCATTTAAGTATATTGCAAGAGACGCTAGAGTATATTGGTGTGGATTTTGATAATAACCAGCGACAGCAGAGTTAGCTAAATCACCAACTTGCCATTGAGATAAGTAAATACTTGTATTACCAAGGTAGTTAATAACACCCGATGGTAATTGGTCAACACCATTAAAATTTGATGTGTTAAAATTGTAACCTAATCTGCCGTATACACTCATTTTTTACATTGAAGGATAAATTCTGGTTGGAGGAGATGTAGGAAATCCTTTGTTTCCGGTGTGTACATGTTGATCGTATAAAAGTCTCATGGCTTCCATTGGACCAAACATATCAGTAACAGTTGGAGCAAACATTGATATACCAGCATTAATAGAACCTACTGCATTAATAGTGCCGGGAACTGTTGGACCGGCCGTACCAACATTTATTCCACCTAATGTTGAAATGCCGGCCGTTTCATTTGCAGAACCTGGAATTCCAGCGTGAATACCTGTACCGGCAGTTACCGATCCTTCTGAATGTAATGAATCTGCTAAAACTTCACCATGAACAGTTAAGTCTGTGTTTAATGTAACTCTTTTTGAAGAAGAAACATACATTCCTTTAGTGGCACTTGGAGCATTTATATTTAAATATCCACTAGCAGTAACATTATAATTACCTTTGACAAGTAAAGAATAATCTTTTTCAACTGTTTGTTGCACACTACCCTTAACATGAGTTATAGCATCACCACCAACAGTTATTTCTGCATTACCAACAATACTAATATTACATTGACCATTAATAATTACATTACCATCTTTTGCTGTAATATAATAACCATTACCAACAATCTTATGAACTTCTGTTCCGTCTGGTTGAATTTCTGTAAATGTACCAGCTTTATGTTGTGTGCGAATACGTTCACAACCAGGTGTATCATCAAACTCCTGGAAATGGCCACACTCGGTCTGCATTACATTATTAAATGGATATTCTGCAGCATATGCTGATGGTGGTTCTTGTATTTGTGCCATATTATGGTTTTGATATTTGTGATTGTGAATAACCTGCAGCTGCAAATACTGCTTGAGTTGCTGCGGCTTGCTGTTGTGTATTTGCAACGGGAACTTGACCAGGTGTTAATAAAGAACCTGCGGCAAGAGCAGCGGTAGATGCCAAAGTGCCTACTGCAGAAGTAAATTGACTAATTGAATTTTGAACATCTTTGATTGTATTTGTTAAATTATCAATATCTGCTTGATTTGGATCAGGAGTATTATCTAAAGCAGATTGAAATCCAGCAACTAATTGTTTTTTTAACGAAGCAATACAATCTTTAAAATAAGTTAATAACACGGCAGGCAAACTTAAAATATAAGCCAATAATTGTTTAATTGCATTTACATAAGTGATAAAACCATTTAATGCATTTGTAATATCATTAATAAATTTAGTTGCATCTTCAAAATATTGAGCAATTTTTTTTAATTTTGAAACCAAACCACTAGATGAAGGGTTTACACCAAAGTATGCCAAAACCGCCTTGATTGCATTACGAACAGCTTGAATAATTTGGCCACCAATAGCACCAGCTTGATAGATTGCCATACTAACATAAGTGCTTGAATCGCAAGCATGCGAAAGATTTTGATTTGCTATTTTTATACCGGTATTGGCAGTAGCGCCATTACCTGTGGCATAAATTGAAATGTTTGTTGAACCTTGTTTATTGTTTTCATCAGTATTTGTTGATGATGCATTATTAGTTTTTGAACTAACTTTTGGCAAATTTCCAGCATTTTTAGTAGGTTTTGCTTGAGCATCAACCAACGCTTGAGCTGCCGTAGCCGTGTCAAATGATGACGGCCAATTAAAAAAGTTAGGATTACTTTGTGCGTTTGCTGGCATTTTATTTGTTTACTCCTGGCAATATTCCCATCATAATTGGAAATTGTCCTGATTCACCATCCATAAAAAATCCCACAACCCAATCGTTTTGTCTTGGTTTGCTAAAAGTATTTGGAGCATTAATTGGATACATTGGCATGGCCCATGGTAAATCTGAAGTAGGCAAAGCCACCTTATCATCTGTATGCCATCCAAAAATACGAACTTGAGCTCGACCAGAAGCCAATGGATCGTTTCGGTTTTCAACAACTCCAACCCACCAAACAAAACCACTAAGTCCAATAAAATTATTACGATTCATTATATCTGTACACCATTAATATAGTTTGATTGTGTTGAACTATTATAAGCAGGATAAGCAGTAGTTGTGCTATCTTTAGCCATTTCTATAACAGTTATATAGGTGCTATTTTTTACTACATGTCTTACTGCCGTAACCAAATAATTTCCCGTATATGTTGGATCATACGGTCTGGTAGCATTATTTTTACCATCAGCGTATGTTGTTGGATTGGCGGCAAAGCTTTTAAATCCAACTGTTATTCCTGCACATAATTGTGGATCTCCTGGCACAGTAATTTTAATTCTTGTATGGTTGGATAAAGATAACTGTGCAACACGATTAGGTAAATATTCTTCAATATAAATGTCGTTTGATACCGAATCTGGACTTTGTGAGATATAAGAACTTTTCTTTTGTAAAGAATTTGTTGTGGCCATTCTTAAAGCTCCCATCGATAAACCCACATGAGTTGATGGTATAGGATCATATGCTGGTTGGCCTAATCTATTTTTTAAATTATTTGTTACTGAAGCTTTATTTAATTTTTTTGCTGAATTAAAATAAGTATCATAATTAAAACTAACAACATTAGATTTTCTTAAAAATGGATCTATAGTAATAAGTTGATTGGCAAAACCTCCGCCAGAAATTTCTGCCAAAGAATCAAATAAATTTAATACTTCAAAATCCATTGCATTTGTAACTTGTTGCTGTATATTTACGCCCATTGTATTTGGGTCTGTATTTGGTAAATTTAAAGGATCATACTTGTATGTTTGATAAATTGGTTGTGTATATAATGTTTGTAGTGAGTTAAAAAAGTAACCATAACTATTTTCAAAAAATAACATATCGGCACCAGGATTATTTGATGCTGGCCTAGCGTATGTTGATAACCAATTAATTGTTTCAAATATTTTTTTATTTGGTAGAACAAAATCATATACACCTAAAGTTTGTTCGATTGAAATTTTCTTAGTTTTTCCATTTCCAACCATAACATAATTATTAAGTATATTTGTTATGATATCGGATATCATTGAACCTCTAAATGATTTTGATATCCTATATTGTTCCGATAAAATAAATTCTTCAGAACAAAAGTTTATTACATAATTTTCATAATTACCACTACTACTGGCTACTCGTTTTGAAATTTTGTATACTCTATAATTTCTAGAAATATATTGTTTGTCCGCTTTTGTTTTCTGTAATTGAACTTGAATGAATTCTGTGCCATTTAATAGAAAATTTGGTATCAAACCAACGGCATCGGAGATTACAACTTCACCTGAAATAGTAGAACTGTAAACATCTTCAAACAAATTTAATTCAACCATAAACGGCATAAGATTAACAATACCACCACCCAATGACGATATTAAATTTAATTGGTTAAGGTTAAAATCGGTTGAGTAATTAATATTTTGTGTACCGGCGATTGTACTATTAATTGCCATGTTATTCACTCACTAAAGTTTTATATTGTGTTTCTATTTGATTTGCGTATATTGAATTGATTATTTTAATATTTCTTTTTGATTCATTTAGATTATTTTCATAATCATATATCGAAACAGCATTAACTGAAACAGAATATGTCAAACTAGTTCCATTAGGAAAAGTTTGAGTTGTGGTAAACGGTGTTATAGAATTATAGGTGTTTTCATCTATTTCAACAGTTTTAATAACGGTTGTTTGTGTTGAATTATCTACAGTTGTTACAACTTTTTCATAATGGTGTATTGTTCCGTAAGTATAGGATAATACATTATTATTTGAAACTTCTCCGTACTTATCATTTAGATACAGTATAAATTGTTGAGAAGATAATGGCCAATTGGCCTGAGGGTCTATAATATTTGAATTACCATATAAAGTAATCCAATAACGATAAGGATCACCATAATATTTGTTTGCAACTATTTCAGGAGTATCACCGTCTTGCAGTGCGTATGTATAAACTAATAATGGATTTTTAGCTAATTGAGGTATTAGTTGAGTTCTAATTAATAAATTTCTCAAAACATAACTTGTTCCATTGGAATTAGTTGTTGTTAAAAATGGTAATGAATCAAAATATCTCATTTTTGCACCACCACAGTTTCATTTGCAGCTAAACCTGATCCAGCGGGTAACATTACGGAATTTAATTGTGTTTGATTATAATTGGCTGCAATTGAACTATCTTTAAATTGATTTTTTGTAATCATTGTTGTTTCTTTAAATTGTAAAGTCAAACGTGTTTGTACTGGATAACCGTCATTGTATGCCGACCATCCATTTGGAGCGTAATCAATGTTAACGTCTTGTAATACACAATCATTAACAGAATAAGTTTTAGCCGCCACTCCGCCGGTAATTGGTGATCCCGAACCTGCAATTAATGTGTTTAATCCTGTATTATTTAATGCCGATTGTAATGTGTTTGAAATTTGTGATAAAGGACCACTATTTCCTAAAAATTGAAATTGCACAGAGAATACTTGTGGCGGAGTTAAAAACTGTCCGGCTTGACCTTGCTGAGCTCCAGCAATACCAGGTAGAGAGAAAAATGCAAAAGCGTCACAAATATTTTTAACAGTTTGTGCTTCAGATGAATTTTTTGGCGTCATAAGAAATTCTAATTGAAATGTTCTTAGTTCTACTGAAGTAAATAATAATTGAATTTGTGGATTTACAATTAAACCAGCACCTTGAGTTGCTAACTTACCAACACTTTCACTGCCTACTGCTGCACCCACGGCTGCACCCAAGGCAGCAGTAGCATAAGGAGTTCCTGTATTTCTAAATCCTTCTTTACCAGCATCAGATATAGCATGGCCTAGATAACCTGGTATACCTAGTTCTTTACTGAGGCCTACTTCTTCATAATGTGTAGTATAACTTATATTTTGTGTGTCTGGCATATACAACGATATGGTTGCGTAAGCTGGTTGTTGCTTTTGTGGAGAATATGTGCCAGCGTTTAAAAATGCTGCAGACGCAGGTCCAGAATTTTGATATAAAGCATTCAATGAACTTGTTACTCTATTGTATATACCAGTTTGAGTTACGGCAGCCCCTACTGTAGCAGCTGCAGCTTGTGCTAAAGCTTGACCAATTTTTGTTTTATAATCATAGGCCTGAAAAATTACAGCATGACCTAATGTAGGATTAGTTCCTAAATCGGCTGGAAATACCATGTTTTGTGCTGAAGGTGTTCCGCCTAAGAGACTAGCTAATGGACTGGCAATTGAATTTAAACTCACGCCACCAATATTTGTTGGTATAACTTGTATTCCCATGGTACTCTCTGGTTAATTGAATATATATTATTTATGTCTAGAAATTCAGCTTATTCCGGAAAGTTCAAACCTAAAAATCCCCACAAGTATGTTGGTGATCCAACCAATATTATTTACCGATCTTCGTGGGAATGTCGTTTTATGCACCATTTTGATGTATCGGATTGGTGTATAAACTGGTCAAGTGAAGAACTCGTGGTACCTTATATTTCTCCTGTTGATAATCAATGGCACCGATATTTTGTTGATTTTGTTATAAAAGTTAAAAATGAAAAAGGTGAAATAAAAACTTGGATGATAGAAGTTAAACCTAAAAAACAAACAAAAGAACCGGAAATAAAAAAAAGGGTTACCAAACAATATATCACAGAAGTTGTGACTTGGGGTGTAAATCAAGCCAAATGGAAGGCGGCCGAAGAATATTGTTTAGACCGTGGATGGAAATTTGTTATATTCACAGAGGATCAATTACCTAAGTTTTAACACTTTGGACCACGGATATGTTGTTTTAAATTACTTGGACCGCCTATTATTTTTCTACAACGTAAACAAGATATTTTTGGCTGCGGTACTCCTTTGTTTATCTTGGCAAATTGATTACCTTTTATTTTTTTACTTCTTGATTCTATTGATTCTTTGGAGAATTTTTGGAATTTCCTCTTATATTTAATTTTTTCTTTAGTGGAATTAGGCATTATAAAACCACTCATACCTTCACCACCATCTGTTAAATTGCGTAATATACCAGTTTTATTGTCTTTTCTGCCATACCAACGAATATATCTTCTTTCCAAAGCAAAAGCACCCAATTCTGTGAGATTGGATTCTAGTATAACAATTCTTGACTTATTTGTTGGTAAATTTAATGTATGATATTTATTATTTTTACGGCTACCTTGGCCTTTGCCAATATAATATGGCGTACCATCTTTACGAAGATATGCGTAAACATAAAATCTTAGTTGGGGTTGTACATAAATACTCATGCTGGCATTCCTTTACAATGTTAGAGTAGGCAGGTGCTTCAACACCGTGGCCTACACTTATTTATAAGAAAATTAATTATATGGCAATCTCAAAATTAACCAAGCTAGCTGAAGAACTTTCTCAACAAGAATTCAGTCGTTTATCGCAGGAATCTTTAAAATGGATGAAATCAAAAATCCAAGAAATCAGGTCTCCATCGGCTTTAGCTTTAAATATATCCAAAGAAAAGTCCAGACAAACAACAAACATTAAATTGGGTAGATTATATTGTTTTTACTACGATCCAAAGGGTAAAGACGATTTACCATATTATGATAGATTTCCAATGGTATTAATACTCGACAAATATATGGATGGTTTTTTAGGATTAAACCTACATTATTTACCATATCGTTATAGAGTGGCATTTCTAAAAAAATTGCTTCAATACGCAGTCCTAGACAAAGATGATGAGATTCAAAGGTTGAGAGTCACCTATGAAATTTTAACTGCATCCAAGCGCCTTAAAGAGTTTCAACCTTGTATAAAACGTTATTTGTACTCACATACAATGTCTAAGGTTTTGGCAATACAACCGTCCGAGTGGGAAGTTGCCACATTATTGCCACTACAACAGTTTAGAAAAGCCAAACCAAATAAAGTCTGGCAAGATTCGATAGAAGAAATAAGGAAAAACTAAATGGCAGGTACCATTAACAATTTTTTAGCCAGTTTTACAACAGATATTGCCAGACCAAGTAAATTTGATGTAACAATTCCTATTCCTTTATCTTTGGCCACATATATCACTAGTGCTAGAAATTTAACTTTTCGTTGCGAATCTGCTCAATTACCAGGCAGAACATTTGAAACAGCAATCAAAAAGATTGGTTCTGCTCCAGTTGAAAAATTTCCTTATCATACAAATTACCAAGAAGCAACACTTACATTCATTCTTTCCGATGACATGAATGAAAAGATTTTCTTTGATGCTTGGATGGAATTAATTAATCCTTCTGGAAATTATAATTTTCAATACAAAGCAAACTATGCAGTAGATATAACAATTAACCAGTATGATGTAAAAAATAATTTAACTTATGCTGGAGTTTTACAAGAGGCTTTTCCTATAGATGTAAACCAATTAGATTTGGATTGGGGCACAGATTCGTACCATAAATTGTCAGTAGTATTTGCTTACCGTCAATGGAGTAATGATACGGTATCAAATCTTGGTCAAAATATACTTACCTCTGCTCTATCTGGATTAATTGGTTCAATTTAAATTGATTTGAAATAAGGAGATATAAAATGGCTTTGCCAAAAATTGATACCCCAGTTTATGAACTGGATTTACCGCTTTCCAAAAAGCATATACGTTTTAGACCATTTTTGGTTAAAGAACAAAAAAATTTACTAATGGCAATGGAATCTGATGATAAAGATACTATTGAAAAAAATATTCGTCAAGTATTAACAAATTGCACATTAACCGAAAACATTGATATTAACAAATTACCTGTAATTGATATTGAATATTATTTTATTAATTTGCGTGCAAGATCAATTGGTGAAGTTGTTGAAAATGAATATATTTGTACAAATGAAGTGGATGGTAAACAATGTGGCGGTAAAATGAAAGGATCGGTTAACCTACTTGAAATAAATGTTAATATTGATCCTAATACGACAGACATAATTAAATTAACAGAAAATTTAAGTATTAAGATGAAATATCCAGAATTTTCTTTAGTTGAAAAAATTAAAAATAAAGATTCGGCAGTAGATATTGCATTTGAAGTAATAGTTAATAGTATTGAGTATATTTTTGATGGTGAACAATATTATTATGCTCATGAATCTACAAAAGAAGAACTATTACAATTTATAGAATCATTAAATCAAACTCAGTTTGCAAATTTAGAAAGTTTTTTTGATAATTTACCCACAATGAACAAAACAATGCAAATTAAATGTTCTAAGTGTGGTTTTGACCATTCTATTGAAATGGATGGACTTGAAAGTTTTTTCGAGTAATATTTTGTCATGACAATTTAAGAAATTATTATAAGACCAATTTTAATTTGATGCAGCACCACAAATATAGTCTTACGGAACTTGAAAATATGATTCCGTGGGAAAGAGATATTTACATTGCTATGCTTGTGCAATATATTGAAGAAGAAAACGAAAAAATAAGACAACAACAAGCTTCAATGAAAAGATAGTAAATGGCAATTACAAATAAAGAAATAGAAGAACTTCAACAAAGAAGGCGTGAACTTGATACAAAGCTAAAGATGCACGAAGCTAGTATGAGAGGTTCTCGTGGAGTTTCTGCGTATCTAAAAAAAGAAAAAAAAATTGAAAAAGCTGAAATAGAGCACGATAAAATTGAGACTAAAGTTCTCAAAGAAGTATTAAAAGAAGCAAAAACACCAGAAAATGATATCGAATATGAACTGACACCAAAGGCTATGGAAATGGCAGCAAGAGTTTCCAAATCAAAAGGTGTCAATAGTATGATTAGTAATCCAATTGCATCATCTTTAACCAATACAAACGGTGAAGAAACTGCAAGTCAGCCAAAACAAAAAAATTACAAAACAAATCAATCTACACAATCTTCTTCAAAACCAAATAGACGTAAAGACCCAAATTATTCTTCTGTTGCTCCAGGAGTACCTAGACCATTAAAAGTCAATGACACCTCTGGTGATATTTTGGGTAAAATCTATAACTTTATGTTTCGAAAATATAATGAAGATGTTATACAATTAAAAAATGATGCCAAATATAGAAGATTATTACATAATATTAAAGAAAGAAGAATCGAAGAATTAATTCGCCTTTTTGGTGGAAAATATAAAAAAATATCTGCCAAATCTGAAGAAAAACTAGAAGTTAGTAAAAAANGATTTTTAGGTAAAATAGTTGATGATATAAAAGATGTCATCAAATCTGTTGTTGGTGGTGCCGGTAAAACAGTTGCGACTGTTAGTGGAATTGCTAGCGAAGCAAGTATAACGCCAAGCGTGAGTACTGTTGCTAAAATTGCTGTTGGCACTGCAACTGTAGTAGGTACAAAAAATGTTATTGCTAAGGTGTTGGAAGTAGGTCCTGGTTTTAATGTTGTGCAAAGACCTGATGGCACAGTAGAAAAACAAACTGGCGCCAGAAATTGGAGAAATAATAATCCAGGTAATATTGAATATAAACCTGGAGGATTTGCAGAAGAAAATGGTGCAATAGGATCAGATGGAAGATTTGCTATATTTCCAACCTATGAAATGGGTAGAAAAGCGAAAGAAAAATTAATTTTTGAAGGAAAAAATTATAAAGATTTGGATTTAAAATCTGCTATTGCTAGATATGCTCCACCAACAAATAAATCCGGCCAATTTGAAAATGATACGGCAGCTTATCAGAAAAAAGTTCTTTCGGCTGTAGGTGGTGAAAACAGAAAAATGTCTGATTATAGCCCAGCTCAAAGAGAATCTATAATGAATGCCATGGAACAACAAGAGGGTTATAGAACAGGAAAAGTTGAGGCTACAAATAAAACAACAACCAGTCCAATGCCAGTTTCAGTAAATACAAAACCACAAATACCTGCAACCATAAAACCGACAGCATCTAAAAACAACACTTCCGTTTCNGTGTTAAATAACAATACTAACATCATTAATGGTAGTACAAATATGGCCGTTATGTCGAGTGACAATAACAGTTATCCNGTATTAATAGACAAACAATATTACAGTTACGGTTAATATTAAATGGCAAAAACTAGAAAAAAAAGTATACTTTCTTTATTGAGCTCCGCAAGTGGTAGAGTAGGAAGAGGTGCCTCTGATTACATATCTGATACAATTGGTCGACAAATTCAAGCCAAATTAGATCCTCGTAATCTTGCAAGGTTTTTGGGCGGTAAAGGATTACTAGGTGATGCTGCAGTTGCTTTGACAAGTGGTTTAATTAACTTAAATAAAGGTTCTTTAAGTTTAGGTCGCAAAAGAAATAAAAATCCACAATATAGTTCTATTGGTAATGGTCCAATACGACCATTAAGAATGGGTGATGCTTCAGCTGACATTCTTGCCAAAATGTATAACTTCATGCGTAAAACAGATGAATTGGCCGTAAGAAGCCGAGAGATTGAAAACGCTTTTAGGCAAGAACAAATTGATGAAGATGAACGCAGACATCAGGAATTAGTAAAAGCAATTAAAGCGTTTACAAAAAATCGAGGCGGCCAACAAACCAATAATACATCTAATGCCGGCGGAGGATTATCTGATATTGTTAAAGAAATTTTAAAATTTGAAGGTGGCAAAAGAATTTTAGGTAATGTAGGAGCTAGATTATTTAAGGGCTTAGGTAATCGATTGGGTAAATTAGGTAAAGGCCTTTTACCTAAAAGAGTTACAAAATTATTTGAACCTAAAGCCCCGCCAGTAGAACCAGTAAATGTTAATGAACCTATACGAGAAAAAATTACCACAGAAAAAGGTAACAGAGTTAGGCCAACAAGAGGTAGTGCTGAAGCCAAAAGTACATTAAAAGCTCGCAGAGCTAGCAGAGGTGTACCAACAAAAGAAACTGAAAAATCTTTAAGCCGCATACAAAAAGCAGGTAAGGCTTTAAAATCAGGCGGCAAAACTGCAGTTAGAATCAGTTCAAAAGCTTTAGGTGCCGGCAAAAGTATGTTAAAGTTTTTGTTTAGTGTACCAGGATTAAGTACAGTAATAAATTTAGCATTATTAAAAAATCAAATTGATGGAATAACAGAGGAATACACATCAGGTAAAATTGATGAAAAAGAATATCATAGACGCATTGTTGAAGCCGTTGGTGGTTCTTTAGGTGCTCTTGGTGGCGGTGTCGCTGGTGGAGAAATTTTAGGTCTTATTGGTAGTATTTTTGGTGGACCTGTGGGCGCCACTCTTGGTGGAATTATTGGTGCTGTTGGTGGATCTTTAATTGGTGGGGCCTATGGCGAAGATGCAGCAAATGCGTTATATAAATTTTTTGAAGAAAATGATGAAAAAACTATAGAAGAAAAATTAAGAAAAATAACTCAACTTCCTTCTATATCATCAAATAGTTTTGAACAAAAACTTATGGCAAATGCCAATCAAAGTCGTGGTCAAGTAACCACAGCAAATGTTAATCAACCAACCGCAAAAGTAATTGCAAAATCTCCAACTGTACCTACAATACAAACTGCCATGAATATGGAAAGTAGTCAGCCAATTGTTTCTGTTAATAATAAGGTTACTAATATTGGAGGTCAACCATCGAAAGTATTGAATGTCGCTACAGCAAAACAAAGAAACTCGGACTTAGATAAGTTTTTGAAAACAACTGTTGTGCCAGTTTGACCAATAAAAAACCCACCTTTCGGTGGGTTCTAAACCAAGGGGTTATAGGTTTAATCTTCTTCTGCTAGTTTAGCAAAATAACTCAGGTCATCATCTTCTGATGAGTCTGGTTCAACGAAAGGTGAATCTTCTGCAACTGGTTTAGGTGCAGACTTAGCCTGTTCTTTGATTGTCTCAACAGTAGTCTTAGGCGTTGGTGTTTCACCATTTAAACCTAGAACTTTATCAAGACGCTTCTTCAACTCATCGTAAGACTTGAACTCTTTATCAGAAATCAAATCAGATAGAGAGAACTCAGATTTCCAAATCTTCTCTAACTCATCATCATCACTTAACAATGGTGCTGGTGAATCAAATTCAGATTTATCATAATTCTGATAACCTTCTACTTTACGAATCTTCAACTTAAAGTTAGCACCTTTCCACATATCAAATGGATTGATTGCTTGTTCATCTTCAAACTGTGGGTTCATTGCTTCGGAAATCTTATCAAAGATTTTCTTACCAAAACGGAACAACTTCACTTTACCTTCATTCTCAGGATGTTTTGGATCAGAAACAATGTATACGTTGGCAATATAATCCAACTTACGCTTTTGTTTGCGAACTACATCTTTGTTAGCTTCAATGCCAGATTGCCATAATGTAGAATTGTGTTCACAAACAGGACATTGCTTGTTAAGTGTGGTCAAACAATTATCGATTAACCAACCACCAGGTCCTTGAAATCCATGTTTATGAATCTTAACCCATGGCAGAGCATCATCACCATCTTTTTCGGCTGCTGGTAGAAAACGAATAACGGCCATGCCATTACCTGCTTTATCTACTTCTGGCTTCCAAAAGTTATCTGATTTATCTGAACCTGCTTCGGGGTTTTGATTGAGTGCCTCAACTGCTTGTTGTAATTTGCTGAGGTTGCCTGATTGGCGTTTGAGATTAGCGAAACTCATTGTACTTCTCCTTATTAACGGTGTATAAACGGAATATAAACGACTTATTCAAATTACTTCTCATAATCAACTACTAGTATATCATAATATTTATCCATTGTCAAACGTACATGGCCAATATTGCCAATGTGGATGGCCAATCTTTGTGAAGAATGCCAATACCACCTTTTGCTTTCCATTGTTCGATAACGGATTCAGTATCATCAATGATAATCTTATCTGGTGCTGCATACTCTTGTTTCAGTCTTTTACCTGGAACAAAGTTTGGAGTGAATGTAATACCATGTGTCTGTAACCATATCAATTTCTGTTTAGAAATCGCATCGTATCTTGCCTCATTTGCTGTTGAGGATAGAATTTGAGTAGGTGCAGATGCCTTACGGAGAAATTCAATTCCATCCATAGTTCCTGGCATTAACTCTAGTGTTGCAAATTGACCTGTAGCAATAAACTCATCAAAGAATTTATCAAACTGTTTATTCTTTTCTGCCTCCCTTGGCATCATTTTATATAACTCTCGATATCTTTTGGTGAAGTCAGCAATAACTCCATCCATATCAAGGTATATACAACTAATTTGTGGTTTACGCATACTCTTTAATCTTTTCTTTCAAATTCTTTAAAAACTTTTCTTTATCATATTGTATAAATGGTGTGTATTTCTTAATTAATCGGTGCCAGATTGGCCAAATAATATCTTCGGTGACTTCTTTTTCCCATCTTGGCATACAACCTACCAAATCAACCAAAATACAAACCGATTCTAATGTTACTTCATTCTTCATGAACTTAGTGATAATCATTGGCCAACCACCACCGTGGCACCACAATATATCATCTCTCGTCCAAGACTCGGCACCATCTACCAAATCAAACAAGTATATTATATCATTATTAAAGGTATAAGTCAAGGCCTGTTGGGTCTTTTGCCACTTTAGGTAATTTTCCTCACCTTCAGGACCAGTCATATCACCTACCCACTTATCACCTTGTAGAAAGTTTGCCACATAAAAGTTTTTTAATTCATCTAAACTATATTTACGGGACAACTTATAGAATTGGTACTTGTCTTTGCGTACCATAAAGGACTGCTTTGATACATTCGTCTTGCCATTATATTTAAAGTAATCGTAAGAATCGGATGTAAAATGTAATTTTATAGCATTATATAAAGCAAAGGCCGCAAATCCTGTGTTTTCACTCATATTGGTAGTTTACTAGATTTCTTAATTAAATTTAAACTTTGTGCTTCTTCTTTAATCTTGGCTTTGAGTGCTGAACTAATCAAACTGGCAGCAACTTCTATTTCTAATTCTGTTTCTTTACAATGATGGCAGATGGCATCCATTAAACCTAAATGTTCATCTGCCGCCAATTGTTCAATCATCATACTAAATTGTTTAATCTCATCTCTTGTAGGCATCTCAAATATTCTTCGCTTTATAAAATATGTGGTGACCAATTTGTGTAACTCGTTGTAAGTTCCAACCTGGATTCACCTGTGTGTTATGATAGTATAACGCATTTGTTCTCGCTATTGTATCATGAACATCTGGTTCCGTCAAGGCCTTTCTTGCAACCATTTCAGATTCATCGTAGGCATACTTGTCTCTTACCAACATATTTTTCATACAAGTCCATGAAAACTGGCATACCACCAACTTATTAACATAACTACGTTGGTATACCACTTCACATACTGTACCACCAAACTTTGGATCGTTTGCACGATTGATTGTTACCTGTGCTACTGCCAATTTACCTTCATAGGACTCTGTTGCTGATTCAAAATAAACATTATCTGCAAGGCACTTTAATTGTTTATTGAAATCTTCACTCACTTGTTGTTCTACTACCATTTGAGTAACCTCTTGTGAAATAGATGGGAATGAATATGCCAATAAAGCACAACTTAACAACAATAATATAGCTTTTGATTTTGATGCGAACATCATATCTCCTTTTGTTTACGGTCGTTACTCTGACCTTGGACCCAAGTACTTCTGACTTTGTGATAGGGTTTGTGGAACGATTGTTTCTGTTGCCAAGTACAATCGCTGGAAAACTCCGACAGGTGTTTAGGCTGCCAGTGCGTAACTTTCATCGTTAGCGTTTAATTTAATTTGCTTCTTCGACCGAGTGTCCTCAATCCTAACGGCTTTCGCTTTGCCGATTCTCCATTGTTCTAATTATTGCCATGTCGAAACCGGTCGCCCACATCAAAAACATATTAGCTGGTAATACTCACTCCATTAAAAACCTGCCGTTGTGACTGGTTCACTAATATGCTTATGGTGTAGGCGGGGAGAATCGAACTCCCGTCCACAACAACTTTCAAACAACTTCAACGAATGTGTATCAATAATGGTCCTAATCTATAACTAGTATAAACATCGCCATTATTAAATCTAACTTGGCCCCAATGAAAAATTCCACCACGGTACCAATGTGTCTTATATACTCTAATCTTCATGTCCGACCCACCACCTATTTTAATCGAAATAGGAAACCATTATATCATTATATTTATGTTTTGGCAACATTTTTTTGGTAATAATCAATCGCTTTCACCAATCCAGGTATGTGGTCAGCGGTTTTCTGCTGAAATACCAAAGGTTTTTCATTCTCAACTGCCATAATAATTACCAGATTATCAATTGGATTACCAATCATTTCTTCATACATCAAAGCATATGCTGATGTTTGCCAAAAGTAATCTTCAATGTGTGCCATTTCTTTTATTTTCTTTGATGTTTTAAAGTCAATAACAGATAATACACCATCAAATTCACCAATACAATCCACACGACCTGCCATGCCTAATTGTTTAGACCACAATGCACATTCTTGATAATGAATATTATTAATACGATTCAATTGTGGCTTAATTGATTGGAACATCTCCAACGCATCAGGCATGATTGTGCCTAACTTCTCGTTGTTTAAATATCTCTCGCACAAGGTGTGTACGTTGGTGCCACGACCTGTTGCTTGTTTAGAGATTCTATTGGCTTCTGCTTCACCAACTCTCTTACGCCATTTCATGATGCCTTCTTTCTTTTGGGCGCCAATCACAGTAGTAACAGAAGGCAGTTTGGTACCATCAGGTAGAGTATAATATCTCATACCATCAGGAAAGGTTTCAGATTTTAAATCAATGAGGTCTTTTGGTGGGCAAAAAGTAAACATTATTTTTTATTTCTATAATTATCTAATTCAGCTTCAAACTTAGCTGCTTGTTCAGGAGTAATAACAGTAGCATCAATTCGTTTTCTCAACTCATCAGCATAATTCTGTAATTGTGTAATATCACCCTCATAGTGAAAATTCTTTGTAACATGTTTTGTATCATAGGCATCAATTAATAGATTATATCTATCAGTATCTCCATCATTTCTAATTTGATGCCATTTATTTACCCATAAGATGTAAGCAGAACCATCAGCAGGCATATGTAGATTTTCACCTTCACAAATGAATACACATTTTGGATTTGTCCATAACGGAATATGAATTCGTGCCATGTATTCTTGTTCAGGTCCATCAGAATGTACCACAGATTTTGAACCAGCTTTTAGATTAGTAATTCTAGCACGCCTGGTGTAGAAACCCAATTCATCCAATTGGTCTAATACTTTCTTAATTTCACCGACACAACCTTGTGTTGGGTTTTTATATTCTAATGAATGTGCAATATCCAAATATTTTAGTGTTTCATAGTTATTGGCACCTTTGGGAAAGAATACTTCTTCTAATGTAGTACCTTCTTCATTCTGAAAGAAAGCAAACCCATCTTTCCAATCACCTGTACGACTTTGTAAACTGTATCCACCAAACCCATGGTACTGTGGTGTTTCATATTCTTCACCTTGTATACATTGAGTACCTAGTGGAAATACACTATGTTCAACTTCTTTTCTAAGTTTTTCAATATCAACTTTAAAATCTAATTTTTCATAAAACATTATAAGTGTCCTGTCTCTCTTAACATATTACATACTTCTTCAAAATTATATGTTGAAGTGGCAAGTTGTATGATTACTCGTTCTTCAAAATGTCCTTGTGGTATCACTGCATGTGGTTTGGTTACATCTAGTATATACACATCATTTGGTTCTGCCAAAAAATTACTATTAATAATCAAATCTTCTTCATCATATAAGAAACCATCCGTTTGATTTGTTATCTGACTGGTTTTTGGTTTATCACTTTTAAATTTATAAAACTCAGTGACACAATTCTCCGGCCTAACATATATGTTGATTACCGTTTTATCTGAAGTGTCTGTGTGTGGTGGAATCTGTGTATTGATTCTCATCATTGAAGTGTAGAAGTCTTTACGGTACTTCATTGGTATCAATGACCAAATAATACTATGACCTGAAATCAATTCAAGGTTGTAATATTTTATACCTTTAAATTCACCACCTTCATTCAAGTCGTAAGAGGTCTGGAGATTCTTTAACACATAATCTCCAACATTGATCTTATCTTTTAATTTGTAGAATTCCAATCTCTCACCTTTAACATATCATGACACCAAGACCTTAATACTAACGCATTATCAGCCGTTTTGTCAACCACCTGAGTGAAATCTGTTGAAATGGATATCCTTAGATCGTTCGACTGGTTGGATTCTATCTCATGTAACACATATGCCGGTATAATTACAATCTTACCGCACTTTGGTTTTAATCTTATTTGTTTTCCATCTTTAACATAACATATCAAATCACCACAATTTTCCGGTGTCTTAACATAATACGTGGTAGCAAATGAGGCATCTGGATGGCCATGAAGTTCGATACCTTGACCTGGTTCTCTTACATTAGGCCATCCCATATCACACTTAAACTTGTAATTGAGTTCTCGTATTTCCGGTATTTGTGTTCTCACAATATTGTTGGTAATGGAGATAAGTACGGACTTGAGCATTCGCATCATGGGTCTATCATAGTCCCATAAACTCTCTTTTGGATTTGAATCAGTAGAAATTTCTTGTGCTATAGAATAAATCTCATTAATTAAATTTTCATTAAACCGATCATCAAAATCGGTTTGGTGTTCCCATATCGGGAAGTCCCAAAGGGGATTAACCTTTGGTTGATTTCCATTGTTCATAATCTTTTACGATCTCACATTCGGTCCAGTTGATACCATCATGTGGATCATCTTTAGCTGATTTAAATTGGTCATTGTGTAGTATATGTTCCACAATAGGAATACCTTTATGAAATATCTTTTCAAATAGGTCTGAATATTGTTCAAGCATTTGATAGAATCGAATTTTATCTGATTCAACTAAGTTTAAAATATCAGAGTTAATTTGATTATCAAAATAGTGAACAATATGTTTACGATATAACTCTACATCATCGATTATATTTGTGTTATCGATTATATCCGACATTTAACTTTCCTTTTAATGTATTAATTTGTTTTTTAACATTAACAATTGTCAATGCTGAATAATAACTAACAAACAAGAAGAACCATATCGTATATACTGTTGGTAATCCATGTTTACGTTGTGACTTAGCAACCCTAGGTAACATATCAACAACACGGCAGATAGGACGGCCAATATTCATTAGAATACGACCCATGAAATTATCACGTTCAACAGCACCCATTAAGTATGCCATGTGTTGTGACCATGGTTGACCAATCTTGTTAGCCATATCAATCATGGCTTTCTGTTGTGCCTTCTGGCGTTCTTCTTTATTCTTAATCCACACCATGAAATCAGGACCTTTGCCTTCCATCCATGCTGTTACGATACGAGCCCAACGAATATAACCACGATATACCGATTTATCTGTTTTGCGTAACATCTGACCATAGGCTTGGTCGGCTGCCCATATATTGTGGCTCATCATACCAAGGTCAAACAGTTTAGCACAAACAATCTTAGAACAGTTACAAGCACAGTTACAATTATATGATGTTTGGCCTGTGGTACAGTTATAGGTACAAGCACAGTTGCAATTATTTTGTAACCAAGATTGTGAATCACAGTTGGTACAATTTACTGTACCTGAAATATAGCAGTTGTTGCATTGGATGTTACCACAGTTACAATTGGATGTACAGTTACTATTGTTACAATTTCCTTGAGTGGTATTTTGAAAATAAGTCAAACCTTTAAACGAATTCATGTTTGGTGATGATGGACTAATTGATGGCAAAACATAACCATTGAGAAAATTCAATGAAGAACTATACGTTGTGCCAATACCCAATTCGTTATTAACATCACTAACTGCAATTTGTCCTGTAGGTGTGGTCATTTATTTACTCTTTAAACGTTGATTTCAGTATTTATATCGTCAGCCAACCGTGATTTACCATATACTTCCACACCATCCAATTCGCCAATTTTTTCACTAACCACCTTGATTGGAATAATCTTTTTGACTGGTTTCTCTTTATGTTCAAAGATAGTACCAAAGATATCTTGGCGTTCCAATGGTAACTCATCATTTTTAATGAGTGTTGGAATATAACCAGTCATTCGTTCTAATGCCACAGCAAACAATGCCACATTATCTGAATAAGAATTGGCACAGGAGATGTCCCAAAACTTCTTATCCAAGAACATACAGGCACCTTTACAGAGGTGTAATACTGGACAAGAACCACATTCTTTACGATTACTCCAATGTGTGGAGGTCTTAATCTCTACATTGTCCATATCGGTCATGTGACCACCAAGGTGAGACTCTCCATTCTTGGAAATTTCAAGGGAACTAACATTCTGGCAGGTCATCACATTACCACGCATATCTACTGCCAAAACGTGTTCATCATCCATACCACATTTCTGACCAAGATACTTAGAATTAGAATGAGATAATACTGCCTGAATAAAACCATCAATCTTACCTAATTGACCTACGAATCCAATTTGACCATTGGTCGTAAAGATATCAGAAAAGGCAGTTTGGCGATACTCAAAATGTTCTTGTAGTGTCTGTAATGAATTGGTAATACCTTCTTCATCATAGGCATCTACAATGCCACCTTCACCTAACTTAACATTAGGATCACCAGTCATATTAACAAACCATTCATAGATTTCTTTACGAGATTTGTTCTTACTGTTCATCATTGGGTTGAATGAGATACCTTTCTTCAACCTACTCATCATACGATAGAAGCCAAGAATAACTTTCTTCTTTTCTGGATCATCAAAAGGATCAGGACCACGAACAGATTGTCCAGGTCCATCGTGTGAGATTGATACAGAGAAATTATACTTCATCAACCAATCACAGATTTCATCGGTGAGAATAGAACCATTGGTGATGATAGAGAATTGTGGTAGACGATTCCAATGTTGGAACTTATCTACGATTGCCTCAGTCAAAGGCTTTAATGTTTTCCAATAAACGAGTGGTTCACCACCCCACAATTCAATCTTCAAACCTTTTTGTTCATCAAATTCTAGAGTATCAAACATCTCCATAAAAGCATCAATATCTTTTTTGGAAGTTTCTGGCGCTCGTTCAACAAACTTCTGTGAACAGTAATCGCAAGAGTAATTACAACTCAAACCTAATTGAATTTTAAGTAATTGTACTTCTTTGGATTTTTTTAGTGGACGGTCTTTGTCGAATGATTTATATTCAGTCAACTGTTGATTGTGAATTGTGCCTTCAGGAAATTCATACACGATTCCATCTTCACTTTTGAGTGTGTTGGTTTCATTATCATAGTAGAAGATTTTTTTATCATCAGCACTACGTTCAGCATGTATTTCAAATAGCATTTATATTCCTAATTATAATATGAATTTCTGTGTGGATCAAATGTTGATAGTATTGTTTTTGTTTTTTCTATTTCTCTGTGTTGCTTGGCCATTTCTGCCAATTCTTGCTGTATTCTTTCTTTGTTGTTCTGTTCGTAATAAAGACGTTGTTGTTTGGACATCATTCTTTTCTTCGACATTCACACCCCTCTTAATTAAAAGTATAGGCAATTTCTTCACAGTTACCATTCTCTAGGTGCCTTGGTTTTGTGACCAGATTTGATCGTGTTATTCGGAATACGTTCTTTCATTGGATTAATAACATACTTCTCAAATGATGAGTCGGCTCGACCCATTCCAGGAACAGATAAACGAGAACCATCCGACATAACGGGTAGGTTCTCCGCAAAAATGTGCATTTCTAGATGTGGGTTATCAGTTTTGAACTGTTCTAAAACAGTATAAGACATACGGTGTTCTTCTACTTCACCTGTATTTTTGTTTAAAAAATCATAACTAGGCATTAAACCACTCCGGTTGATTACGAGAATTCACTTTACCTTTCCAGCTGGCTAAGTGTGTCTTATTATTTATATAGTAGTTACGATAGGAAGCCAATGAATTACCAGTAATTTTAACGTCATCCGGCATGGCTGGAGTAGGCGCAGTAAAAGGTTTATTGGAAATGTTAGTTGGTGGTTGAGATAGAATATTTAATAATCTGGAACAAGCGTGGGACTTACCATAACGATATGTATATTCTTTCAATAAATCTTTCCACAAATTATACAACCACACATAGTTTTCTTTAGATTCTCTACACCACAAAGCACTCGGATGGCTTGGGTGTGTGGATTTCATTAATAATGATTCTCTTTCGTCTAGTAACAACCATCTTTTTATTTTTCTACCGTTGGAGGTTTTATCATAATATTCTGTGCCATCTAATAATCTGTGTGTGGTGGATAATAACTGAGCATATTCGATACACATTTTTGTTACATGACGGTCTACATGATATTCAGCACATTTTGTTGTGGAATTAGAAAGGTAAAATATATTCATAACATTCTAATCAAACCAATACTATCAATAGAGGTTAACAAAATATAGTTAGCCAACATGCCAAAAGATTTGCGAGTGTAAGCAGCCCAAGCATATAAAGCACAACCAGTAATCCAAACAGGATACATGAGACGTAAAGGGGGATTTGGAACGGTAAGTGCCATAGTAAGAGAGCAACCAATACTAATAGCCCAAGCAAGCAACTCAACCACAAACCTAAGTTTATGAGATTGCCAATCATCACGAATCCACCCAAATGTTGTTCCCAACAAATCGTTCATTATTTCTTAATACCAAGAACAGGAATTTCCAATGGTTCTTTTTCACCAGCAGTTTTCTTTAAAGATTTAACACGTTTAGCAATATCATCAGCGGATACTGTTTCCATAGCAAATTGTTTAAAAGCATCATAAGAATCTTTTACTTTGTATGCTGTTTTACCATTAACTGCAGCTGCATCAGCCATAAACAATGCACAACCACCTTCAACAAGTGGAGCAATTTCAATAATAGAATCTAGATTGATAATTACTTTACAATTTTTTTCAACTGATTCAACTTCAATAAAAATACTCATTATTCTTCTCCTTGGTTAGTTTTGGTACTTAATTTGGCCAACTTGGCACGTTTCTCAGCAACTTCAGCATCAATCATCATTTTCTTCCAATGACCACGAACACCTGATGGTAAACCGGAGAGAACACGCTTGGTTGATTTACTTAATTTAAAATCTTTATTGGTTTTCATTTATTTCCTTTATCGCAATCTTCACAAATTATAAATATATGTATAACAATAACACAATATATACACCATGTCAAGCATATACTCTATCTACAAAGTAACCAATACCATTAATAATAAGGTATACATTGGATTTACATCCAAATGGCCACTTAGAATACTACAACATAAATCACACTCAAAAAAGAGTAAAACTGCATTCCACAGAGCTTTAAGAAAATATGGTGAAAATAATTTTACTTGGGAACTACTATATCAATCGAAAGACCTACAACATACAGTATCAACAATGGAAACACATTTCATTTTAGAATATAATTCTTTTGGTGAAAATGGTTACAATTTAACGGAAGGTGGTGAAGGTACATTAGGCATGAAATATACAAAAGAAACAAAGATGATGTGGTCTAAACAAAGAAAAGGTTCAGGTAATGGCATGTATGGTAAAAAAGGTGTATTGAATCCTAATTTTGGTAAACATTGTCATACTGATGAATTTAAATCATTTAGACGCCAACAAATGAGAGATAATAATCCATCTAAATTATACCGTGTCAAATGTATACATTGTAATAAAGAAATGAGTAAATCAAATCACACTAAATGGCACGGAAATAAATGTAAACTTTACTTGGACTTATTGCAATCCGGTACTGCCACCAAATAAACGGTCGCAGTTGTATTTGGCCTTACAAAATAACATGTTCCATCTATTGACCAAACCAAATGGTTCTGAATACTGCCTTTAAACTGTTGCAACTCTGGCGGATTGGTCACATTAACATATTGATTGTAACCTACAAAACTTAATACTAAACCACCAACAATAATAACAATGTGCTTCTTCAAAAATTCAGTTAGTTTTTTAAACATTCAAAACTCCATAACGATATAGAACTGCTATTATAACACAAATAATACCACCAAGCAACATACCTAGATTAAATCTACCATTAACCTGACGGAAGTATTCCACTTCCAACTCAAGGTAATCTCTCTGACCTAATACCATATCAGGACATTCCGATTCACCACCCATTAACTCAATGGTTTCTTTAGCATTGGCCAATCGTTGTTTGGCTTCACGGTAATCTAAGTATGGTATCATTAGTCCCAAAGTCCCTCGTAGTATTTTCCTAGAAGCCGGAAACCATTGGTCTTTCTTGCTTG
>JGI26470J50227_1000248_pt1 | contig 23981 bp, 50 predicted proteins | sample FreactTroBogLake_FD_50227 | JGI IMG/M metagenome (IMG submission 50227) | reverse complement strand
AGATGATGAGGAGTGAAATAGATGCTTATTGAGACACTACACAAGGATATGATTGCTGCCCGCCAGGGCAGCGATCCAGTTGCCAAGAATCTTCTGGTGACCTTGTATTCGGAATCCCTAATGGTTGGCAAAAACCGGCGTAATGGCAACCCAACTGACGAAGAGGTTGTTGCCATGGTGAAGAAGTTTGCTGCTAACGCAGAAGAGACCTGCCGTCTTCTCCGGGATCGAGGCCAGGATACCGCTGCACAGAATCTGGAGATTGACATCCTCAATCGCTACATGCCACGGCAGATGGATCGTGCGGTGCTTGAATCGGTGGTGCACAGCATCGTGCACGAGATGAAGCTTGAGGGTCCCAAGGCCATGGGGCTGGTCATGGCCGAGCTCAAAAAGAGCTATGCTGGTAGATACGACGGCAAGATGGCCAGCGAAGTGGTCAAGGCTGCGCTGGGCTAACGCTCACATGCGTGTGCTGCTAGGCGACCCATTTGGTGACGGTCTTCCTCAATATGCTTGGGCAGTTTCAAACTGCCCAAGCTTTGTTGGGTGGTCATCAATTGATGTCGCCGATGTTAGCATCAAACATGACCTAATAGCAGAATACAAGTTTTCTTCTGATGACGATGCCGCATGGTTTAAGCTGGTTTGGGATAACGTCTGACATGTACATCAACCCCTTGAATCATGTCACCATGCATTACAAGGTTAATCTGTCCAGGACTGGCACCAATCTGATACCAGTGTTTGATTGGCTGGAAGAAAACATCGGGCTTAGAGGATTGCAATGGTGTGCCCTTTCCACTGGTGTCGGCCACTCACTGTTGTATCCGCATGTCTGGTATTTCCTGCATGAAGAGGATGCCGTGTTGTTTCAATTGACCTGGGGATGATCATGGCAATTAAAGTTACACCCAATGATGACTACAGATGGAAATGGAATGTTGAATTTGACGGCATACTAAAAGATCACTATCGCGAAGAAGTTTCAAATTGGTGCACAGAACAATTTGGACCCAGTGGAATATATACCAGATGGGCATGGTATTGGCACAATGTAATATCGTTCACTGATTATGAAGATGTTGTGCTGTTTCAATTGACCTGGGGATAAATCATGGAAGATGGAAAGAAAACCATCACGGGCATTGATTGGGAGCACTGGAAGAATTACGCGGTTGAACTAAGTCATCAACTTGACCACGAAATTGCCCAGGAAATGCAGAAACTGATCCAAGAAAAAGCATTGGCCCACAAGAGATTATCAGACGGTTGGTCAGCTGTGGCACATCGGGATGAAACCAGCAAAAGAGACATCCAAGAATGGTGTAGCGAAAATTGCGTGATGGAATACATGATATTTGGTGATCTAGTTATATTCCAATCATTGACCGATGCCGTTCTATTCCAGTTGACCTGGACATGAGCACCATCACCGTCAAACCCTGTGATTGGGACAAATACTGGAGCATACACCAATGGTGTGAGGATCTTATGGGCAAGGAAGGATACGGTACATGGGCCAGCAAAAATCTATGCTGTCCAATTAGTTGCCAGTTTTATGTTAAAAACAAAAAGATACGAGCCCTGTTAAAGCTGACATGGTTATGAATCAATTTCCTTATACCGTTAGGTTATCTCACCTGGATATAGAGAAAAGCAATGCAATACTTGATTGGTTAGAGCTAAACATGGGACTAAGTGGACATCGATGGAGGCCGTCTCTTTGGACTTTCGATCTTGGGAGCAGTGTTGATATACTGATTTTGCCGTATCAATATGCGTTTGCCAAAATGGATGATGCCACTTTGTTTAGACTGACATGGTTGTAATGACATATCAACATTCATACACGATGGTGTTTGATCATCTAGGCTCGTTGGAATCGGCCCAGGCCATCACGCAGCAGGTAGTATCAATTGGCCAATGGTTGAGAGAACATGCCGTTGGTAACTATACCACAAAGTGGATACATGATGGAACGTTTGAATGGCAGCTTCGTTTGACCTTTGCTGATCGGGCTGATTTGACACTTTTCCAACTAAGATGGGGATAAAATGGAAATCATTACTGAGAAATATGTTTGGTGCGATCACTGCAAGCAAAAGGTACAAATGCCCTGCGGTATCCGTAGCTGTCCTATCATTGTGGATCTACTCGATCCTGCAACCAAGGCAGCCATGGAGCAATGGTATGTTGACACAGGAAGATAAGCATGTCCAACGGTGCCCTAAAAATCGCTGATGGTATGCGAAAACAGCGGGATCTGGAGAAAAAATATCCATATCACGTTCCGTTTTCCCAGATTTTTAACACCTACGCCGAGATCTCCCATTGGTGCTGGAATCAATTTGGTAATAACTGGGCAACGGATACCAACAGTTATAGATTTGCTACAAAGGAGGACGAAATGCTTTTTACCCTAACATGGAGGCAATAAAATGATTGCATTGGTGATATTATTCCTGTTTCTGGCTTTTCTTGGCATTGAAGTTGTGTCAGAGCTGTGCCAGCTAATACTTCTTGGCGTTGCTTTTTTATGGTTTTTATCGTTGATCGGTGTGGTGTAATCTTTGACTTTCCGCACAAATGTTCTAGCATTAGACTATCAGGAGCAAAACATGGAACCAAAACCCGGAAATAAAATGGTCTACAAGCTGAACATCAGCTGGACGCAGGATTGCAATGGCTGGGTAACTCCTGGACAGAGACGTGAAATCAACAAGCTATGTGATCGTCTTTATGTTAGCTCGGCATCGCAGCATACCATTAAAGCCTTGGAAGAAGTGGATCAGCGTGTGACAGGAGACGAGCATCCCGAAGCTTTGGAATTGATCATGTCTGCATATAACAAGCACAAGAATACATTGATATAAATGCCAGGCGATCTTGGCACAAGATACACATGGCTTACCATTACCGAGTGGCTGGCAACCGCATGCCTTTTGGCCAGCGTGGCCTTGAGTGCGTTTGACATTTATCCAATCAACGCGGTTATTGGATTGATCTCTAATGTTTTGTGGGTAATGGTTGGCATAAAATGGCAGCGTTGGAGCATCGTGACATCCAGCGCCGTTGTATGCATGATTTACACAGCGGGTATCTTTAGATATCTTTTAACCATGTTTTAATTTTTTAAGGGTTACCTCTCGTGTCAACATCACGACATGAAATTTTACCCGACGGCCGTACGGTACCAGGCAAGTTGAGCCAGACCATTGCGATGCCCACGGACGAAATACGAATTGCACGGATTGAGCTCACCAAGCTAACCAAGGCCATGAGGCGTGAAATGGGCGCATGGTTAAGCTCCAATCTTGGAAGGCCGGATAGAAACTCTGGTTTGTGGTGGACCGACGAGGACGGCCATCATTTGCTGGTATGTTTCCGAAACGATGAAGCATTTGTGAATTTTTCGTTGAAGTACTGCTGAAAAAAACCAAAAAAAAACATTCGTATGTGTTGACACATGCAAAAACACGCTGTATATATACTACAACAAAGCAGCGCTGCTGATATCATGGAGACTGTCCGACAGGATGTGATCAAGCATTTTGCTGAAAAAGGTATCACTATTGATTATATCGGTTACAGTGGCCCGCTCAGCTACAGCGACGTTATCCAAAAGAGCATCGATGACACGTTCATCAGCACACAGAAGGCGCAAGCAAGTGCCGCTATGATGACCGCCGTGCCTTACATGCAGGAGCAGGCCAAGATCAACGTGATCAATGCTGAGGCCATTGCTATCCAGAAGTGGAATGGCCAGATTCCGATGCCAGGTAATATCACCACGGTTGGTCAAGGATGGATTGATTCCATGCTGGGTTGGCTGGGCGTTGGTGCTAAGTCCGCTGTTGGCTCCAAGTAACACGGTCATCTTTATTCGGATGTAGAAATGGAAAAAGGCCCGCAAGGGCCTTTTTTCTTGGACGGTTCCTACCGTATTAAATTGAAATCTTCCTTTTTGCAAGTTCTCCTTGCAACGCATGCAGTTTGTTCGGGTCTTTTGCAATGGCGTTGCGTATTTCGCCTGCGATGCCCTTGGGTAGCTGGGCTAGGATGCTGTTAACAAGCTGTTCAATCTGTACCTGTTGTTTGGCCTTCAGTGCCTTGCGTTCAGCGGCCGCCTGATCAATTTTTTCTCCTCGTGTGTCTGCCATTGCAGCGGCCGATGCTGGCCGGCTCTTGGCCCGCTTATGGCTAGATGCGGCATATGTAGCCAGCTGCTCAAGCATGTCGGAATATTCTTTTTCCTGCTTGCGCCAGGCGATGGCATTACGAACCAAATGTTCGTAATCAGCATCCTTACCTATCTGCACCAAAATTGGAGTCACGTTCCTAGCCAGTGTTTTAAAGTCGGTTGATTTTTCATCTCGTAGGAATCTGCGCAGTGACGATGCGGCTTGGCTTGGTGCTTGATCGGCCAAATGATACAGCTCAGATACCAGATTTTCTCCTTGGTCATTATACCACTTGCTGCTGATACCTTTTTCTATAAAACTAAAATTGTCCATGCTATCATGGCTTTCGCTCCATTTTTGTGCCGAATCCTTGAGCTTATCATACACAGCAGTGATGGGATTGCCAATTTCACTTGCAATGGATCTCAGTGTGCTTGAAAGCTCAACGCTTTCGTGCAATCTGAAACGACCAACGATTTCTTGTATTAACATATGGTTCTTCCTGCATAAAATCAATGCGATATTTATCTAACGGTTGACTGATTCTATTGCTGTGCTAATATAGCAGCATAGTTGTGTGCTGAAACCCCAGCGCGGTAAGGTGTTAGCTTTTGTATATACACCGATCAAAATGATGCATAAACATATTTGGCCCTCTACCGCTGTGTCCACAGTGTGGACATGTTCTTAACACTTTTGCCGGATTATTTCTTAAAAAATTATGAACGCCGCTGTCTATTTTTTGACGGTTATTTTTTAATGCATTTGCTCGCTGTAGTGTGCCACCCATGAAATGGTGTGTTCCGTCAGCTACTCGTTTATGGACGGGATTATTTTCTCCAAGAAAGTTATGTGTTCCGTCAGCTACTCGTTTATGGACGGAATTATTTTCTCCAAGAAAGTTATGTGTTCCATCAGCTACTCGTTTATGGACGGGATTATTTTTCCCAAGCAAGTTGTGGGTGCCAGCCTCAATACGTTTACGATTTATTGTTGGACCAAGGAAATTATGATTGCCTTTCTCAATTTGAGCAAGAGCATTCTGTCGAGCTATCTCTGTTATTTCCGTTTGGGGTTTATCAAGATTACGAGCCAGCCGAATACAAGCTGCATAATCACCTTGGGATAGATGTATATCATAATGTTCTTGCATAGATACTGCTCGCAAGTTTACAAAATCGTTATTTGTATGGTCTCCATCTATATGATGAATATGATACGTTCTCCCAAGGTCATCTTTTGGAATTTCACCATAATGACTCTCATAGATCTTGCGATAGTTGTTGGTTCCACAATAAATACACATGTGCTGAATGCTCCTTAATAGCGTTTAGAGTGATCGGAGAGGTTAGAGACTCGCGGATCACATTTTTATTTATCCCAGTTGTTAACCCTATCTATATTTTAGAGACAAAGGGAAGTAGGTTTGGCAAGCCATTTGAAACCCTTGTTCACAATGGAACCGGCAAGTGCAAGGCTCCCAGCACACAACTATAACCTGCACATAATACAACCTTTTAACCATGGCGGACTGAACTCTAAATATCTCCGTCAGCCAATAGGTCTGACGGAGATATGGAATGCATAAATTTGTTGCCAGTATTGCAATGCTAGCACCGCTAACGGTCCTGGCAGCACCGTTGCCGGACTATACATTCAAAAGCCCTGCTTTCAACGGCAATGGTTACGGTACCTACGTGACTACAATAGAAAATGAAGAATATTCCCGCAAACAGGCAATACTGCAATCGCTGCAAGCTGCTGCGCAGCAGGCACAGGCCAATGCGTCAAACACGCCAATCAATCAGTTTCTAACAAATCTCGAATCCCGCGTGTATGCACAGATAAGCCAAAATTTAGCAACAGCGATGTTTGCACCTGGTGCTGCTCAAAGCGGGAGCATCAATTTCCAAGGTAACACCATTTTTTGGCAAAATCAAGGATCTAGCATCCAATTACAGGTCACGGACAACATTGGGAATGTTACCAACATAAACGTTCCTCTTGGACAATTTACATTTATCACACCGGGTAATTGACATGAAAAGAATTTCAGCCTTTTTACTGCTGTTTCTGTTAAATGGATGTGCCGTCCTGCAAAAAACAGATGTGGTCGATTACAAACCGGAGGTTGCCAAAAATACTCTGCAAAAAGAGTTTGATGCCGTGCTGCCTCCTGCTGGACCAAAAATAACCGCCGCCGTCTACAGTTTCAAGGATTTAACCGGCCAGAGGCGAACAGTGCCAAATATAGCCAGCTTCAGCACCGCGGTCACACAAGGTGCCGAACCTTTGCTAATTAAAGCGCTGAGTGAAGTGGGGCACGGCTCGTGGTTTGATGTGGTAGAACGTGTAAACATTGATAATCTCATAAAAGAACGTACTATTATCAAGCAGATGCGTGATGCATATGAAGGCAAAGCTGCACAGCAGCTTCCCCCGATACAATTCGCTGGCATCATCATGGAAGGTGGCATAATAGGATATGACAGCAGCACGGAATCTGGTGGTGCAGCATATAGATATCTGGGAATAGGACCGCAGACCCAGTACAGCAAGGATAGTGTAACCATAAGCCTCAGGGCCGTTAGTGTTGCCACAGGCAAGGTACTGGTTTCGGTGACGGTAAACAAAATAGTTTATAGCACGGCCGATAGCATTGCCGTGCTGAAATTCTGGAATAACGGCACACAGGAATTTGAGTCCGAAGCAGGTCTGACCATCAACGAGTCCAGCACCTCGGCCGTGAAAGCAGCCATTGAAGCCAGCGTGGTTGAACTGATAAAAGAAGGAACTGACAAGGGAATTTGGCAGTTTAAAATTGAAAATAAAGGAACGATGCCATGAGAACATCCATAAACTCGCTTATTTTAGCCGCAATGCTGACGCTGGCATCCATATCGCCTTGCTTAGCACTTGACAACAGCATTTACATACAACAAAGCGGTAATAACAGCATGATAAACATGACGCAAGATGGGGCAGGCAACGTCATACGAGGTGTGCAAGGCACGGGCGCCGACAACACAACTCCTGCATTGATAACCGGCAATGCCAACACGGTCACCGTAAATCAGATTGGAACCGGTAATACACTGGATATTGGAATACAAACATCAATACAAAACGGATCATCGGGTGGGAATCAATTTTCCTACTCGGTATACGGCAACAACAGCACCGCTGTTATTGACAGCAACAACGATAACAAAAACGTCAGCGCCAGCAACAGCGTATCAGTTGCGCAAACAGGTGATTTTTCAAACGCCAATGTGAACGTGCTTGGGTCATTAAACGTGGTATCAGCAACCACATCTGGTGGATCGTATAACAGCGTGACCAGCACTGTCAACGGCAACTACAACACACAAGCTATAACCATAAGCAATGGCGGCAATAACTCAGTAACCGTAAATCAAGGCATTGGCGGCAGTGCAATCCCCTTAACCACGGCCGGATTGGAAGGTTCTGCAACCAACAGCAACAACAGTTCTGTCAATCTCTCGGTGTCGGGTGCCAGCAACCTCGTAAACATTTCGCAAACAGGCGGGGCCAACACAACCGTGGCTGGTATAGTTGGCAGTGGTAATACAGCAAACATCGTTCAAAGTGCTATTGCAGGCAACACAACGGTAAATTTAAACAGCACGGGCAATGGCAACACCTTCAACATAACGTCGATAAATCATTAGATCACAGATTGCAATGCGGGTTCAACATCTGTTATTGGCACTGATACTTGGCATGCTCCCCATTGCAGCGCACGGCTTGGTTTTGACGGTGGGTACCATCACGACCCAAGATAACGCGCCCGGTACGATCGTTCGTCAAAAGGGTCAGGTCTCGGCGATCAAAGGTACCGGTGTTGAAATGCAGGATGCCGTCAACACCGTCAATGGCAAGCTGATCATAACCTTTCGGGATGATACCAAGGTTGAAGTCAACGAGCAAAGCCGGCTTGAAATAGACGAATTTGTGTTTGATCCATCCAACCCAAGTGTTGGCAAGCTGGCAATGAACTTTGCGCAAGGTACGGTACGTTATGCCAGCGGAGCAATAGCGCACAACGATCCGACCAAGGTGGCCATCAACACTCCCACTGCCACGGTAACCGTGCGAGGAACGGATTTTACCGCAACAGTCGATGAGCTTGGATCCAGTACCATAATACTTTTACCCAGCTGTCCCAATGGATTCAAGGATGTTGAAAAAGATTGCAAAACAGGAGCCATCCATGTGTCGACAGAAGCCGGGACCGTGGAATTAAACAAGCCATTCCAAGGAACCCAGGTACTGAGCCGAAACCTACCACCAACCAAACCAGTTACCCTGCATCTTTCTGACAATACCATTAATAATCTACTGATCATAAGTCCTCCGGCTGAAATCAAAAACGCAGTTCAGTCCGCATCTCTAGCAAGAAACACAGCAGACAACAATCCATTGGATGAGAATTTTCTCGAGAACATATTCGCTTTGATAGGTAATCCTCTGTTGGGTAACGCCTATAATAACCTTGTGGATGCCAATCCAACCAATCAAAATGAAACTGAATTGCAACGAAGGTTGCCGGACTGGAAAAAAACAACCGGAGTGGTTCCGTCATTGACTCCTACGGCGGTTGATCTTTGCAAACCGGCCGCTGGTTCGAATGTCCAATGCCTAAGCGTACCACTTACGCAGAACAGTACCGTGATACAGAATCAAGGATCAACTAATGTGATAAATCGGGTCAACAACGGCGGAAACACGATCATCATGTTGAAACAAAACTGAGATGAAAAGTAGAGCAAAATACCTTCTGATGGTTTTGAGCCTATGGCAGTGCATATGTACGTCACAAGCCCAAACCCTGGCATCAACCGATATCGAGGTGCAAATGGGTGGTCAGCTAGGGGTGCCCACTGCACAGATCGCCACCGGTATTAATATACAACAACAAGGCAACGATAATTCAATCCATATTGCACAAATAGGTGCTAATCAGCAAATCTCAGGAACAGGCAGCGTAAGCGCGCCAATATATGGCAACCGCAACGAAATAACGATCAACCAAGGGGATAAGATCTCACACGCTGGCCAAAATGCCATTGGGTTGGCTGTAAACGGCGACTACAACACCATGGATATGAATCAAGGGAATGACATCACCGGTTCCAGCCTTGGCAATGATGCCGGCATGCACTATCAGGATTTACAGGTAAGCGGCAGCTACAATAGCATTGCTACAAGTCAAATCGGGCAAAGCAACTATGCTGCAATTGGTATAACAGGCAACAACAACAGACAATCATTGGTGCAGTTAGGTAGTGGAGCCACTGCGTTAACCAATATAACCGGAAACAACAACGATGTTAACACAACCCAAAGCGGATCCGGCAATCATTGGTTATCGGTAAGCCTTATAGGTGATGGCAATGCCGTCTCCGTAAATCAAAGTGGATCATTGCAAAATAAAGCAAACATCAGCTTGATCAACGCAGGGGGGCCCAGCAGCGTAAGCCTGATTCAAACAGGTGGACAAACATACAGCATAACACAGACCTGCGTGACCCCGTCTGGTTGTGGCACCCTTACCATAAAACAAGGAAACTAAAAATTAGATGGCATCCGTGCCATCATGAAATCAGTGATAATATCCATTGCTGAAACCGTAATCATGTGAGTACGATCCGGGCCCGTTACCGCTGGTAGCAAGCAGGATGACGATCAATGCTACCACGATGAATCCAATCCAACTTGTCAGCGCCCATCGCACCATCAGTCCAATAAGCGCAAAACATGCAAGAGCTTTCAAGATAAGTCCGAGATTGGTTTGGTCTTTTTCATTTAGCATGGTATTCTCCCTTACAACCACATAATAACACAGGCCCGCAGCATGTCAATACAAATCTGGTAGCTATGATGAAAATCTCATGCTATTTGCTGTTTTTTAGTCAAGAAAAACAATAGCTTAGTCTAAGCTATTACCTAACGTGCTATCACGTTATATGATGCTTAAAAACAAACATGCAGGTTGGTTGTGCGATATTGCAATCGTGTTTATAGGTCTGGCATAATCGAGTATGATGTTTTTCTCAAAACTTACCAAGGATATAAGTGTGGGCCAATTGGCTCCCGAGCACCTACACATACGCTACGGGCGTCCCGGGCCAGATGGTATTTTCCGCGGAATACAGTATCATACGGCAGCCGGTGATGTGAGCAGCATGTATCAGATATTGCCAGAAAAATATCGCACGGATTTTTCCCCATTGTTAATGAGCATCAATAGAGATGTTCCTCCGCATACAGACAGCGGCATATTGGCCACCATAAATCTTTATCTGACCGCTGGTTATTGTGAAACCGTTTTTTATCGTCCAAAACCAGAGGGCGGCATCGTCGCCGAAAAGTTGCCAAACCAGACCAATGGCGCTATTTTTGATATCAACTCGTTGGATAAGATGGCAAGTTTTACGGCCCAGGATGGAGAATCCTATATTTTGGATGTTACCCATCCCCACGGTGTTTATAATAGATCTCCTAACCCCACGGTTCGCCGGGCACTGGCTTTGCAAACTCGTATTCACAACTACGATGATGTCTGCAACATGCTGATGGAAACCGGATTTCTTTGATCATGGAAAAAGGCAGCCAATAGCTGCCTTTTTTTTCAATGTACTGATTTCTAATTAATCAGCGGCAACGCTGTTCATACACAGGACGTCCGTAATAATCCCTGCCTATCCATTCGGTCCAGCAGTGCGATTGATGGTAATGGTATTCCGTTTCACGACCGACAATATAACCACCTGCCCCACCCACTGCTGCACCTGCAAGCGGTACACAGCCTGATAACAAACCTGCGGCAATCATGATGGCAAATATTTTCATATTACCTGCACACGGTTCTATACACAGGACGGTTGTATATGTCGTAATATTGGAACTCCTGCCAGCATGTTGGAACATATACAGGCGGTGGAGGTGGCGCAACATATACCGGTGCAGGTGCAACATACACGGTCCCAGGTGCTGCCAACATGGAACCTACAACCCCTCCAACAATGGCTCCGCCAACCAATGGACCAACCCAGCCGCCGCCAGAACCTCCGCGATAATAGTGCTGTGCATAAGAAGGTGATGCAGCAAGCATCAGTACAGCAGCTAACCCAAAAACAATCTTCTTCATAACAGGTGAAATCCTTTTGGCACGATGTTTACATTAACAGCCAACGATCTACCGTTGGTTAAATTTATTTACAGGGTAATTTTGTTGATATTGTGTTTTTTAAAGGGGCTAGCATAGCTATTATCGCATACCTGGCATAAAATCAACCCTGTGTTTAGACTCAATAACTTGGTTGCCTTGCTGCCGCATCGTGGACATACGCGCCAGCTTTTCCATTTCTTTGGCGGCTTATGCCAGATGGTATCCTCAGCCATGCTATCCAACTCCGGTGCGCAGAAAGTTAAACACGTATGCATCTTCGTCGACTATTACAACATCGGTGGAACGCACGCTGCGCCAATCTGATGATTTTCCATCGGTCCAGGTTATTGTGACATTCACCTTGCTTAGTTTTGTTACCCGACCAGCTTGCATGTGCTTGTAACTTCGATGGAAAAATGCCACGGGCGATCCAATGGTTATTTCCCTGCCGAGGTTGTCAAGCAAAGGTTGGCGAGTTTTCTTGATCATTTTAAAACTTTCAATAAGAAGGCAACGATTTTATGATACGCGATTACAGAGAAATGTCAACTGACGTTATTGCCCCGATTTAAGCCAATCGGCAGCCATTTTTTGTAGCTGTGTAAGCGGTACCTGGGTCAAGCTATCATTGCCCAGCTCTTTCAGCATGCTGATATATGGTATCAATGCCTGGCTATTGCCTTGGGCAAATTGCCGCAATGCATTGGCACCCTTGCCATCGCCATTGAGCAGGTCAAAGGTATCTGCAATATCCTGCTGTACCTGTGGAGGTAATGTTTCTCTCGGAGGTAAATCAACGTCAATCCAGCTGTTGGCTCTTTCCTGTTTGTCAACCTGTCGGGCAAGACCATCCAGATTTTCGTGCTCAACCACCCAATGCGCTGCCACTGTATAGATACGTACGGCGTCGCCCAAAACCTTGTAAATGGCAATTACTTTTCCATGTAGGATGTGCACCGTAGACAGCCCCTGAGGGGTGGTAATTTTCCACCAATTGCACCATCCTTTTTACCCCATGGCCTTGGAGGATCATACCATGCCTTGGTTTGCAGGAAATTCTCAAAGTTTTTCTTAAATCCAGGATAGTTGGCGCTGCTCTCAAAATCCTTGATTTCAGCCAAGGCCCTGGGTGCCACTTCAATACGTCGTGGAGTGGGGCGAATTTTATACTCGATATCTTCCAATAATTCACTTATCAGCATTGTGATCCTTGTTCCAGCCTAAAAACTGCAACAGCGAATCCGGACCGCTGAATCGCAGCCCAACGTCGCAGGCCTGCTGGGATTCCTGCAGACCGTCCTTCTGTGCATTAACACGCCGGATGGCTTCGCTAATAAGTTCTCGGTTGTTTTTCATGTTCGTCACCTGTGGTATATTTATCTATAAACATTTATAGCACAGATAGGCATTTGGTCAACCGTTTTGGCTCAATACCTGCATGACTTTCATCCCTGGCCAATCGGCTTCCCATAGCTTGACATCATAACTCAAGTAACCGCCGCCGCCACCGCCAGTTCCGGTACAGATACCTATGTCAGAAAACAACCTAGAAACATGGCTAAAATCTCCCTCGTGCTGTATGAGAATGCGTCCATGCCATCCCGGATATCCAGTGGGCAAATGGTAGTTACCACCCCAATTGGTAGGCATGCCCCTGGGCGCACTATGGCTGTTTGAGATGTTTACATTATGGTGCATTCCGTCCAATTTAACAGAGGTAATGCGAAAGGGGACATAACGCTTGGTTTCTCGTGGGCGTCTTTCATGGGGTGGTTTGCATAGAACCGATCTATCAGCGTTTCTTGATTGTCAATTACCCATTGTGTTATTTCATCAAACGTGGCGGCTGAATTGTGCAGATTGGATATAATCGTATCAGCTGCTGCCACCCGCGACTGTCTGGCAGCAATCTTGGCCTGCTCGGCGAGATACTGTTGGCGATGCACCTGATATTCCGAATGATGCTCAAATATCTTTCCGGTATCAGTGCATTTATAGGCGGTGATTTTCATGGAATTTTCTGCCTGTGTGTGGGCTCAAGACAGATTGTCACTGGAGATGGTTCCATACTTTTCTTCCAGTTTGGCGATGTTGTCGTCAAGAAGTGCGGCGATTTTTGGCGCTTTTTCCGGAAGCCGGCTCAGGCCGGTTCCCAGTCCGTCAGTAGGAATAACCACATCGTGGCCATTTTCCAGTACCTCGCTTAGATGGCTAAATGCGGAAAGCAGGGCCAACATAAACAACGGATCATCAAGATCATCATCTCGAAAGAACGCTTCAGCACGGTTGTCGGGGGTCCACTTTGTGGCAATACCAAATGCATTTGGCTCACCTCGCATGGCCATTGCTTGCCCGCCATATCCTTGTCGCACCATGTTGTCGCCAAAGACGTACACACGATTNCGATTGAGCCTCAGATCATCTCGGGTGATCCAAGCTTGACGGATGACTGGCATTGATATTTCCTTTACGTTCTTGCGTTAAAATAGCACACAAAAGGTCGCCAGTCAACCGGTCATTGATCATCGACGGGGATAGGTAAGACCTTTCTTGCCTTTGGCAGTGCTGATTCCTGTTGGAATACCCTCGTTGCTGAGCTTCATGCTCCATAACAACTGCATCAGCTGCGTGGTGGTACCTGCCGCCTGTACCTGCTGCCTTAGATCGGCCCTGCGTTCCATTGCCCTGGCGTTTGAAAACATCAGCTCAAGCGCGGCTGTTTTTGCCCTGGCAATGTCTGTCATGCGGCCAATGGCATCTATTTGTTCTGGTTCTATCGTTTCGACAATGATTTCTGCAATGCGCATAAAGGATCTCCTGTTAGAGATATTTAACCTTTATGCAGGGTTATCGGTAGCCAATAAACCTCCAAATGGCCATGGTGAGCAACACACAATAAAACACAATTGATGTGGTTTCAATACCTAAGATAAACAATGTAAAGTCAATCCAAAGGGCCAATACAATGGGCAAAAGAAACAGATAAAATCTCAACCACGAATCCGTTTTATCCAGCCCATCGTACCAACTATTTTGTCTTTTGATCAAGCCAATAATTCTACCCAGCATAACAACCTCATGCGCGCCTGATCATTTTTCAAGACGGGTTTTGATTTCCACATGGAACTGATGATATCGCGCCATGCGGGTAATGTCCTTTTCGCCAACACCCTTGAGGCGACGGATGTCGGTATTGTGCCGGAGATCCGCCAGTTTTACCATCATGGCATCACGGTTGCCAAATACCACGTCCTTGTATTCCTCAAATGTCTGTCCAGGTTGCTTGGTAAGGGCGCGTATGGCTTCGATCACACGATCCGACATTCCGGCGTCTCTTAGATCCTTATAGGTTACCCGGGTATCCTCAATAACATCATGGCCCAACGCGATGCACTGCAATTCCTCGTCGTCACTTTTCAGATAGTGCATGACCTTGAGAGGATGGAGGATGTAAGGGTGCCCGCCTTTGTCAAACTGACCAGCATGTGCATTGGTGACCAGCACCAGCATCTTATCAAGCATCTCACCCTTACGCATCGCCGCCTCCCACATGTTGTTTTTAGATTACTGTGGCCTAGACCAGCTGTCAACAATAGTTCATTGCCAGCCACAAACGTGCTGGCCGAATGTCCGCAATGGCTACCTTGCCACGGATCCGATAGCGCGCAGCGCTATCTCGGCTGTTCTGCCGGGCACGATCGCGATTACAGATGCGCCATGCCGTTCCTGTAGGCAGCCCCAGCTTGTCAGCAATATCGGTGTATGTCATGCCGTTGGCACGCAAGGCAATGGCTTTTTGTTCGGTGTTGATCTTGCTGCGTGTGCGGCCTTTCACGGTTTTGGCCGCAGCATGATTTGCCGCCCGATAGGCGCTGCTAATGCTGATGTTCAAGCGGGTTGCAATGGTCTTGTATGGCAGTCCCGCGTCTCGTAGGGTCTTGGCACGGAGGTTATACTTGATAGCAAGCGTCATTTTTTTGTTCCTTTTTTGCAACACGAATATAACATGATTCTCTGCATTGTCAACTGCTAAATTGAACCATGTACACCATAACTATTGCCTAAGATAGTCCAGATCCTCTGGCTCCAGCATCTCCTTGCCAAACAGCACCGACGTTTGACCCGGTGTCAGATAATGGCGATCACCGTCGGCAAATGCAGATAGGATGCTGGTCCACACATGATCAACAGGGATTACAACCCCTTGCTTGAACATTCGATGTCCAACGAGCAGTACTTCGTAAACCAACATAGGGGTGATCGTCTCGCTATTGAGCAGTTCGGTTATCTTGCCACGGATCTCTTCTTCAACCGTTGGCTGTCGTAGTTTTGGACGATTACGTTTCATGTTGGTTGCCCCGGTGTTTTTGCCGCAAATACATTACAAAACATCCTCGGAAGTTAGAAATCCGCACGATGTGTCACTGATCAACTGTTGGGCTGCTTTTGCGATTGCATAAGCAGCAACACGATCAACGAATCGGCCCGTGCTGGTCACGAATCCCTGTGTATCAGGTCCTAGCTCAGCCGCACCTATGCCCTCAAGATGTAGTGCGTGTATGATATCGTGATGCCTGGCCGGCGGCGGCATCATGTCTGGCGTTGAAAGTCCATCACGCAATATTGCGGCTGCCAAAATCGTTTCCATGTTCTTGACCTTTTGCTATATTAGATTTGACCATTTGGCCCGTGCTGACCCCAGGATAGCCTGAACAAAAACCATAAACCTTCATCATCGCCGGCTATGCGAACTATCACGCTTTCTATACCTGTTTGCCGTCCACGCTTTGTAGGACGAACTTCTATTCGGAAATCCGTGCTGCCAACATGCTCTCGTAACCATGCTCGCATATTTTTTATTTCGGCACGGGTTTTATGCAGAGTTTTGGTGTGCGGCCATTTGTTGGTATCCGCCCAATATTTGCTACGCGAGTTCATGGCACCAGGTCAGCTGGAAAAATGTTGCGTGTTCCTTGAGAGTAAAGCACCATGTGTAGCTACTAAACCATTCCCTACCTGTCGGGACGTCGGCCCAGTCAATCCGTCAGGGTCTAACCTGCCAGACTAGTCCTTGTTTTGGATCAAGATTGCTGCAACACCACTGGTGGATCTCAGTGAATTGGGCAGCAGTGAGGTGCAATTCAAACTCAAACATTGGGGTTGCCGTCGCGTTGTAGATGTCGCGTTAACCCGTGATAACGGCAAAGCTGGTGATGTCCGGCCACGGCGTCTTCCTCACGGTTGTATCTTGCCACCACTTCGCTGTTGCCATCGAGATAAAAAATGCAGCTTTCATACGCATATCCAAAATCATGCAACAGCCACGGCGACGTAAATGGCATGGCCACCGTGCTGAGCTGTGCTGTAGGCTGATGGATTAGGTTACCATTGTCCGATAATAGCCGCCAGTGCCGCATTTTGTCCACATCTTGCATGATTGTGATATAATAGTATCTTTTACAGAAATGTCAACTGGAATCATATCGCACATGGCCGCCTTTTGTCCATGTGCGATATTGTTTTGGTCGTTACTTATCAACAGTTGGATTGGCAACTGCCGCAGCAGGTCCAGCAGCTGGTGCCATAACGGCAGGACCGGTTGGTGCCACAGGCGCAGCAGGAGGTTGCACAATCTGGGCCGCCTGCGTTTTCATATCGTTCAAATGTGCAGCAGCCGATGTCTTGAACTTGGCCACTTCTGCTTCAGCAGCAGCCTGTGCATCCTGCGCGGCCTTGGCAGCAGCTTGATGTAGGTCCTTGGCCCGGATCAGCGCAGCCTGCAGGGCCAACTTCAGCTTGTTGACCTCTTCGTTGGCAGCCAGGGCTTCAGCACGCACCCTGGTGAAAACGGTTTTGGCATCTGTTTCGGCTATTTTAATCACGGCCGAAAAATCTTTCTCCACTTCCGTTACAACGGCTTTTTCCAAGTTTTCAGCCTTGGATAACAAATTTGAAAATAATCCCATGTTTCACCCCATAGATAATCGCGGTTTTTAGGCCCATATTTACCCTGCAATCGCCCGTGTCATTGGCAGACAACGCCAGATTTTTATCCTACTATACCAACGATGTCCTGTGGGCAAACAACATTGCAGACAGCAGCAGCATGGTGGCGCCTGCCGGATGCGCCGCCAGCGCCGCCGTCGGCGGCAAAGGCGGCGGCGCTGATCGTGCTGCCTTGGCTGCAATAAGCTGCTCAAGCTTGGCCTTTCGTTTGGCCTTCTTGGCCATGTTGAATGCCTGCTCGGCCAACCAACGGTCCTCGGGAAAATGCCTGGCTCGCATGGCAAATTGCTCAGCCGGTTCAACACCTCGATCAAAATTGCATCGCGCACAGGCACTGACCTTGTTCCAGTATTCATCTGGACCCTCACAACTGCGAGGGACCACATGCTCAATGCTGGCCGAGTTTTGGAATCCCAGGGCTTCACGGGTCCGTTGACCACACCACCAGCAATGCCAGCCATGCTGTTCAGCAAGCTTGACCCGCTTGGTCTTTTTGCCGGGCTGTGCCTTGGTAAAGCGTGCTGCATGCTGCTGCCTGGGTGTTAACGGCAGATTGACCGCATTGCCAACGGCCAATGTTTGATCAGTGTGTCTTGCATGAGATCCGCTCCTTGTGCAGGTATATTAGCAGATTTGGCTCAAATGTCAACCAAAATATTGCCTGCCTGTTCACGGGCAATGGCGGCCTGCAGAGCGTCTGATTCCCTTAGCCAGATTTCTGCCAGCACAGGATATCGATCAATCAGCGCCTCTGCCCGATGGCAGGCATAGGCCAGCTTGAGATCAAGTGGCCAGATCCTGGGATCCCGAGGTCTATCAGCAGGCAGGGTGAATTTATCCATCTTATCAGTGCCGTTGATATCCATTTTTCCGCCCATGCCTAATCGTTACGGGCGACGATCGCCGCCGTTGCAAACAGTGCTAACCCTGAAACCAACAGTGCCACGATTGGATCCGCATAACAGATTGCTGCTACCGCAGCCCATATACCCGCAATGGCGATGCCGCTGCCAATGCTCATGCCGAATCTCCCGTTGCTGACACGGAGATTTTCCGGGGAATCACGGCGTAATGGAACACGTTTGCCGTGTCTACATTGCTGCGCACCAACGTGGCAGGATCAACACCCGGACCAGCCAAATCGCCTGCTGCGCGCAGGATCATCATGCTATCGTATACTGCGGTTAAAAACCATCGTGCCGAGTCAATTTCCTCCGAGGAAAAAAGCTTCCGGAACATATAGGTATCGTCTGGTGATAGCCGATAGAAATTGTCATGCATGTGTATCATGGTGTTGTGCCCTTTTTAATCCTTACCGTTTGATCCCACCGCTGCTGATCTTCATTCCATTGGTGTGTGGATAACCACCATGCGACCAGTTCATGCAGGGTGCTGCGTGCGATGTTTTGTCCAGCGCGTCCATAAATCCTAAAATGCTCAGTGTCGCAGAGAACCGCGAGATCCCGCTGGCCCATGCTGCGCAGGCGATCAATGGCATCCGTTGCATTTTGGACATGGTTCTCCACGTTCATCTCCATTCTCCGTGGCGCATGATTTCTTCTTGGGTGAACTGTCCCCCAGACCGATCAGGATTTGCTGCCCAGCTATCGTATGCGGAATGTTTTGCAACATGATCCTGCACGGCACGCTCCGCAACAAGATTTGCAAATGACACCAGCTCGTCACACACCTGCCCGGTAAACATTGGTTGGATGACGGTGGTACCTAATCCGGCTTTGGCCGCAAGTTCAGTTATCACACTGTGATCAATCATTGTTTCCTCTCCACCACCATCTTATGCAGCACGGTAAACATCACCGTGTTGAACAATTGATTTGGGATTTCTGCAAACCCATAGGTGCTGCTGAAGCCTCCGGTGTAAACATGATTGACGGTAAACCGGTCACCACGTTTGAACCCCAGATTCCTGAACTGCTCGCGCTGGTGGTCATGTCCGTTGGCATCAAGATACATGACCAGGTCACCGACCTGGGCAAATTCATGCAGCATGGGGCTTAACTCCGAAATGTTGGCCTATCATTATAGCAGCGCCGCCGCTGGTTGATTGGGTACTGGTACCAGCGTCACAAATGTCCATGCATTCCCGGATAATCAACTTGGCGAACTTTTCCATAAACACTTCCTGTAAACTGTTGGCAAAATCAAAGCCTGGTAGCGGCTTGTATCCAGCCTGTTCAGCAATCTGCTTAATTTGTTCGTTCATTTGAGATTCCTTGTGCCATTTATGTCAAACTCATACAACAGGTTCATTGCATGCGCGTCGCAATCCTCGAGATTGCTGCGGTAGCAAATACCCGCACATTCCTCAATCAATTCCTGTGCAAATTTTTGCAAATCATCCACGCTTACAGGTCCGCCAATGGCATAAACCTTGTGCCAAATCCCGGTATCCTCGGCTATGGCTCTAATGCGTTCCTGCATCATCCTGCTCCCCTACGCATGGTCGGTTTATTGCTGTTCGCGCATGCCGCCGGCAGCCAGCACGATCTCGCAAATGTGATTGAGCCGTTCCACATGTCCATAAGCCTGCCAGGGATCACGATCAACCGCCACAACACCATGTAGGTGTATGCCACAGATATCCCAGTTGCTGCGGCCGGTTTCGTCCGGGTCAAACGCTGAGTAAACATTCTCACCCAGCTCCTGGCTCTGTGCCTGCACGGACCCAACCGTGGGCCCTACCTTGGTGTGGATGTAGAGCTCAGGAAACTGAGCCGCGATCTTCTGTAGATCAAGACCAGCATACATGGCCGCAATGATGTGCGTTGGATGCAGATGCAACACCACCCGATTGCTGGTGTTGACGTTTTTCTGCAAAAGATAGTGCATGGGCAGCTCACCGCTGGGGTTAAGGCCGATGATCCTGCGCTGATACTCGTCATCAACCCTGGTCATTGCCCGCCAGGCCTGCGGCTGCTCCCAATCTTCGGGAAAACGCAGCTTGAGTATGCTTTCGCTGGTCATGGTTTGCTTGCGAACCCCGGTTGGGGTCACGTAGAGATATGGGCTGTTTTGCCGGCGGAGGCTGATGTTGCCATCCCTGGTGCTGATCCAGCCCCTTTCATAAGCAGTACGCATTACGTCGCACATGGTGTCTAACATGTTGTGTTCCTTTTCAATATCAAATGGTCCCACGGACCTGCGTTTTTTTCCGCCGTATTCCGGCATGAGATTTCCGTCGGCATCATGCAGTCCTTCACGTATTAATGCAGCACGGGCGGCTGCCGGTGATCGTGTATGTTTTTTGGTGTAGTCCGCAATCAGCTGGTGTATCTTGCTGTTGCGTTCTCTGTTATCCCGGAAAATCATACGTCAGCTCTTTGATCGACCGTTACCATGACCAATTCCTGCCAGCTGCCCTAATCTTGCGATATCCGGATGGCGCCGCAGCATCTGCCTGATGCGACGGCGATGCCGGTATCTGGCCACTGTATCGATTATCTTGCCCAAGGCATCGGCAAACATGGCCAGCGGCAACATCCACAACCAATGATAGCCAAATTTTGGATCTCTCATGGGCGCTCGAATTCCATTATCCCAAAATGCTGTTTGATTTTATCCACATAGGTTGCAGCCGGTTCGTGATGATCCACGGCATCGGCAACAACGTCGGCACATTCCCGCACGATCAGCTCAACCAGCGTTAGACATTGCAGTGAGATGTCATAAGCAGGGTCTCCCCAGATCCTCTCCTGCTCGTCCACATAAAATCCCGCGCTGGCCGCCGCAGTCTTGGCAACTGGCGTCATCGTCCGTTTTTGATCCATGCGAAAGCCAATGGGTTCATCAGGAACGTATGCGGTCATGCTTGGTCTCCAAAATGTTATCGTGGTACTATGTGCTTGAATTTAGCACGATTCGTGCTGGATGTCAACCGGTTCCGCTGATCTAGCGCAGTTGGTTCCAGATTTCCTGGCGGTACCGGTTGCACAGATCCGCCCTGGTCATGCCAGCCGGGCGGCGGCGAGCCAGGTCAGCAAACTCCATGGTTTGTTCAACCGCCAGTGATATCTTGCGCAGCAAGGCAAGTCTTGCGATGCACCAGGTCACGGCCAGCAACAGCAAAACCAAAAGCCCTGCTGCAACGGCTGCACCATCAAAATGATGATCCGCAGCGCACACCAGCAGTGTTGACGCTGGGGCAGCAACGCATAACCACCCCAGCATCCTACCAAACCCATGCAGGGCATGTATTGAACTGCCACATACCATGATGAGTATCAGGCACCACAGCAATCCAGCTACCAGCAGCAGGATCATCATCATGGACATGTTAGTTGAAGTCCTTGAACACATGATTGGCCATCTTCTGCATAAGGCCACCCAGGGCCGCATAGATTTCCTCAAATACCCACTTGACCGGATCATGCAGCAGCGTCCAGATCACGCTGCTGGGCCACAGGGCCATCCAGCCCAGGATCATGGTGCGGTGTTCACTTACCTTGGGCGGCAAGGTCATGGGCCAACCGCGGCTGTAAGCAACATCCTGCCAGGCACGGCTGTTGCTGGGATGCCGAGCGGAGTATTCCTCAAGAACGGTGTGGATCTTGCGCAGCCAAAAGAACCACTTGGTCAGGCCCCAAAGCGCGCCGATGGCAAAATATGCCGCAGCATACTCAAGCATCTCAACGGTGTTGTGCATGATCCATGCAATGGGATTGAAATTGCCAAACAGCACAAAAACCGCCGCCATCACCAGTGCCAACGTGGTGGCATAGCCCGGATGGTTGTTATCCAGCAGCTCGCTCATGGTCACGGCAGCAACACCAAGGATCAACCAAAAACTCCAGGTGCCCACGGCTAAAAATTCCAAAAACATCATTTGTTACCTTTTGTCGGATGTGTTGTGTTAAATGATATGCAATAGCCAGCGGTTGTCAATCTATCCGATGATGCTAGAGTATCCTCTGGCTCACCCGGGTCTCGGTGGTGATCTCAACCAGTGCAAGATCCAGATTGTTGAAACCACGCAGATGATCCAACATGTCCTGGTTATATTTGATCGCGTCCCTATCATAGCTTGGGTTACCGAGATCAATGACGGACTGCTGCCAGGTGATCTCTGACTCAAGCATCGTGGGCAGGAGACTGAGTTTTGCCAGGGCATTGCTGAGGCTGTGCTTGCTGTGCTTGTGGAAGGTGGCAGGGCGGTCCTCCAGGTAGTACCAGCAAATGGCAGGCTCGCCCTCGCGGTCCCGGTGATAACGCCAGACGAAATCGATCCGGACATAGCGGCCGCTGTTGCGATCCAGCAGGGCATATCTTGTTGAAGTGATGTTGGTGGTTTTCATCGCGCCCGGCCCATGATGACACGCGGCGCAACCGATAGGCACCACCAGCTTTCCATACCCATGCCGTCATGTGCGTATTCCACGGTGAGAGCGAGATCTTCTCCTGCTGCCCAGGCGGCCATTTGATCCAACCACTGCTGATGGTCACGATGCTGGCAGTTGTCAATGGGCACTTCCCAGCTGCGATGATCATTATCCAGCACCTTGGGCAAGCGCATGGGCTCGGGCAGCGCCATCAGCGCCACTTCCTCAGCCCCGTGGTAGCGAAGCTTGTATTCACGACGCGCAACAGACCCGGTGGCAACGCGGAAGGATTCCACGTTATTGAACTTGGCAGTGCCAGCAACAGTAAACAGCTTTTCCATTTTCAGCTCCTGTGTTGTGTTTTCCTATGTCCGTATAATAGCACATCTACGGACGGCGTCTACCGCGGATTTTGCATGCCAGCAGTGCAAGTTTTTCGCTTGCACTGCCGCAGGCAATTGTGCTAGCCGTTTTTCTCCAAGCGCGCAATCACGTCCTTCTTCACGTCCAGCTCCACCGTGCTGCACTTGTATTGCGCTTGCAAGCTCGCAAGCAGTTGGTCAATGTCCTGCCGCGTTGCGTAGTCGCTTACGTCCAGCTCTTCCAGCGGATGTGTGTGCACGGGCAGCGCATAGCTCACGCGCAGTTTGAAGCAGATGACAGCATTGCTGACAGGACGACGCTTGAAACGCAGCGTTGCGAAAAGCGTGCTTTGCATAGTGTCTGCTCCGTTGTGTTGTTCACAAGCGCATACTAGCACAATATTGATGCGATGCAAGCAAAAAATGCAGCACGCAAGCTTTTCTTTTTGCTTGCGTGCTGCACTTGTTTTCTGCTACGCTGCTACGTAGCCCCAGCAGTTTTCAGGGTCAATCCACGCGACATACTTGCCCTCGCGCTTATACACATACACTGGAAAGCCAGCGTCGTCTTCTTCATCGTGCTCAACTTGAGCAGCAAAATTCGCTAACCGATCTTCCAGATCGTCTCCTGCAATGTTGTGAACGTTTGGACCGTTACCGTTCAGAAACACGTCGCGGTCGTCGTCCATGTCTGGACCCCAACCATTTGTGTTCATCTCATTTACACGTTCAACATCGTATTCGATGCCCGAAGCAGTCATGATGGCTCGCATGTGTTATCTCGCTTTGCTGCATGTTGCTTGCATGCACAACGCTGCGCACATTGCGCACGCTATGCGCTTGCGCTGCTTGCGCTTGCGTGTAGCTGCTTGCTGTGTGTGCGTTGCTGTGCATGTGC
>JGI26470J50227_1000247_pt1 | contig 24272 bp, 19 predicted proteins | sample FreactTroBogLake_FD_50227 | JGI IMG/M metagenome (IMG submission 50227) | reverse complement strand
CCCCCCCGCCCCACGACCCTCACCGAGGCCTTGGCCCAAGGCCAGGCCGAATCCAAGGCCCATCGGCTCGGCCAGGCCTGGGTCCTGGTGGCGAACCAAGAGCAGACCTCCGGGGAAAAAACCGATTTCCTGGCCTCGGTCCAAACAGCCTGGCAGGCCCAACTGGCCCAAGCCAGGGCCCAGGGCAAGGCGCGGTTGACCCAGGACCTGGAGGCCACCCTGGCTCTGATCCAGACGGGCCATTGGGAGGCGACGCCTCCGGCCTCCCCCGGGGTGGCTTCGACCGATCCCCAGGCCTGGCTCCAGGGGACGGCCACGGTCTTCGTGGATCGAGGGCTCCAGATCGAGGACGGGGCCGGGGTCCCGGGCATCGTGCTGGGCTCGGGGTTTTTCATCTCTCCCGACGGCCTGATGCTCACGAACAACCACGTGATCGAGGCCCTGACCGACCCCAAGGACAGCATTGGGTCCAAACTCTGGGTGGCCCTCCCGGATTCCAAGGGGGTCAAGACCCCGGCCCGGCTGGTGGGCTGGGACAGAAACCTGGACCTTGCCCTCCTCAAGGTCGATACCAAGCCCGCGTACGTATTCTCCCTCGGGACAGGGGACGACCCGTTTCCAGGGCAGAAGCTCCAAGCCATTGGGTCCCCCGGGGGCCTGGAGCAGACCCTGACCGCCGGGGNGGCGTCGGGGCAAAAGCGCCCTCTACTGGCCCTGGGCGAGGTCTTGCAAATCGATGTGCCCGTGAATCCGGGGAACAGCGGCGGCCCCCTTCTCGACGAGTCCGGTCGGGTCGTCGGCATCGTGTTTGCCGGGATCCCCAGCTTCCGGGGGGTTAACTTTGCCATCCCGGCGTCGTGGGTGGCGAAGGATCTCCCCCGCCTTCAGGTCGGAGGTGCGGCCGTCCTACCCTGGGTTGGTCTGGGCCTCCAGGAGGACCCCCAGGGCCTCGAAGTGCTGTATGTGACTCCCCAGAGCCCGGCCGACTGGGCGGGAATTCAAATCGGTGACCGGGTGACCCAGGTGGCAGGAACCCCCGTCACCGAGATTGCGGCTGCCCAGGCTCGAATTCTGGACTTTGGGACGGCCGCCGTCCTCCCGGTGGGCCTCGTGCGCCAGGGCAAGCCCCTCACCGTCTGGACGACCCTGGCCCAGAGGCCTGAGTTTCCCCTCGAGGTGGCCGCCAAACAAGATCTTGTGTCTAAGGTGACACCTTTGGCGTTCGGTCTGGTTCCCCAGGGCACGCCCCCGGGGAACGATCGGGTCTTCACCGTTCACAAGGTGTGGCCTGGGTCGGCGGCCGATGACCTGTCGTTGGCCCCGGGGGATTCGGTGGAGGTGCTCCACTGGAACGTGAGCCCCAAGGACCATACCCTCCGCACCCAGTGGAAGCTGCGACGGGCCGCCGCCAAGGACCAAGATGCAGTGGTCGACCTGGCCACCACCACGGCCGTCTCCTCGTTTTTATGATAAGACGCAGCCTTAGAGCGTGAGCCGGGGATCGTCCTGGGCGGGGAGCGGCGGAACCGCCGGCCCCCCGCACCCGGGTAGGCTGAGGACGAGTTCGTCGTACAGGGCCGCCGAGGCCTCCACGTTCAAGCGTTTGGCGACTTTGACGGTGTGGAAGAACAGCAGCGCCCCTTGGTACGCCTCGCTTCCCACGAGCCGGAGGGTATCGCCCAAGGCGTAGTTCAGGGGAGCGAGCTCGCGCTCCAGGCCCTGGAGGGCCATCAGTGCTTCGTAGCAGTTCTTAAACCCTGGGCCGTCGAGGGAGAGGGGGACGAAGTCCGGGTACCGGGTCGACCCGATAAACGCCTTCCGGACAAACTCTATGGTTCGCTCACCCAGCTTGGGGAGATCCCTCCGGTCCGGGAGGGACAGCGTCCGCAGGAGCGGGATCAGGCGGGAGTTCAGAACGTTGATCGCCGCCTTCACCACGGAAAGGGTTGCGTCGTCCACGATGATGCGGTAGGGATTGCGCTGTGTCATAAGGGATCTCCTCAGGGTAACCTTAAGAGTAGTATAATAAAGACTAGGTTAAGAGAATTCAAGAGGGATCCGCGAGTTCAGTACTTTCGCCCTTCCATCTGGACCCGGGCCGTTTCGGCCGGGAACACTTGCTCCGACGAGATGTATTGCCAGGGCAACGTTTTGCCCTTCAAAAAGTCGCCCACAATCTTCATGAGCTGGGGCCCAAGGAGGGGCGTGCACTCCACCGTGCAGTTCAGCTCCCCCTTCACCATGGCCTCGAACGCCTGGTGAATCGCGTCGACCGAGACGACCAGCACATCGGTTCCCGGCTTCAGGCCCGCAGCCTTCAGGCTCTCGATGGCCCCCAGGGCCATGTCGTCGTTGTGGGCAAACAGGATTCGAAAGGGGCGGTGACCGGCCCTCAGGTAGTCGGCCATGGCCCGGCGCCCCCCCTCCCGGGTGAAGTCGGCCGGAAGCGAGGCCACAATGGACACCCGGGGGTTGGTAGCCACCACCTCCCGGAACCCCCGGGCCCGGTCAACGGCGGGGCTCGACCCCTCGGTGCCCCGGATTTCGACGATGGAGGCCGGGCCCTGGGGGACCCGGCCGAGGACCCAGGCCGCAGCCCGGCGGCCTTCCTCCTCAAAATCCGAACCGATGTACGTCAGCCAGAGGCTGGGGTCCACGGTGTCCAGACGCCGGTCCGAGAGGATCACCGGGATACCGGCGGCCCGGGCTTCCCCCAGGACCTCGTCCCNCCCCCGCTCCACAATGGGAGAAAAGGCAATCACATCGACCTTTTGTCGGATGAAGGCCCGGATGGCCTGGATCTGGTGGGCCTGGGTTTGGTTCCCTGGGTCAAACGAGAGGTCGACCCCGGCTTTTTGGGCGGCCTCGACGATGGACTCGGTGTTCGTCTGGCGCCAAACGCTTTCGGCTCCGACCTGGGCGAACCCCAACCGAGGTCGCACCCCCGGTCGGGGCTTCGGGGGAGTGGCAAACTCGGGGAGGTTCGGGACCTCCCGGGTCACAATGGAGGTCCGCAGGATGATCTTCTTCGGAATCCCTTCGACCTTGTTGAGGATGTCGAGGGCATAATCGACGGCTTCCTTGCCTCCGGTGGGAACGTTGAAGGTCGCCGCCAACACACCATTCTGGACGAGGCTCAACCCTCCCTGGGGCCCGGGCAACCCGTCGATCCCGAGGATGGGGACCCCCGGACGTCCGGCCCTATGGGCCGCCAACCACGCTCCGTACGCCATGGCGTCGTTCTGGGCAAAGACCACATCCGCCCTCCCGCCCTGGGAGAAGAACGGCGTGAGGACGTCCTCGGCCCGGTCTTGGAGCCAGTCGGCCTCGAGCCCCTGGGCCACGACGATGTCAGGACGATCGGCCAACCCCTCCCGGAACCCGAGGCTGCGATCCAACGACGGGGGGGAATCCCGGCGCCCCAGGACTTCGAGGACCCGGCCCCCCCGTTTCCCCAGAAGGTTCGCAACATACCGCCCCGCCTCCCGGCCGATCCGTCGGTTGTCCGGCCCCAGGTACAGGGAGTAGTTGTAGCCTTCCACCGCCCGGTCGATCACGATCACCGGCACCCTCTGGTAGGCTCGGTCCACCGCGGGCCGAAGCCCGGCGGCGTCGGCGGGGGACACGATCAACAGATCGCACCCGAGGCCCAGCAGACGATCGAGGTCCTGGGACTGTTTGACCACCGAATCGGAGGCATCGGTCACCACGACTTTCAACCCGGGAAGAGCGGCGGCTTCCCTTTGGATGTCGGAAATCACCGATAGCCGCCAAGGCTCGGTGGTATTGGCCTGGCTGACCCCGAGGACAAATTTCACCTCGGGGACGGTCCGGTCCGGGGCGGGGGCACACCCGGCCAGGACCCCCAAGAAGGCTACGCAGCCCAGCCAGAACCGCATCACCGATCCCCCTTCCGGTAATCCGTCGGAGCGACGCCCAAGACCCGGCGGAAGGCTCGGCTGAAGTAATGTTGGCTCGCGTACCCCACCTGCTCGGCCACTTCGTACACCTTCACGGCCGGATCCCCGAGGAGGGCGACGGCCTTTCTGACCCGTACCCGGGCCAGGGCCTCGACAAACCCACTGCCGCTGGCCGCTTTGAGGACCCGGCTCAGGTGGCCGGGGCTGATTTGCAGTTCGGTGGCGACGTCGTCCACGGTCAATTCGACCTCCCGGAACCGGCGTTCCAGGACGTTCAGGGCCGCCGTGGCCAGGGGACCGGAGGAGACCTCCCGGTGGGCGGCCACGAGGTCGTCCCAAAGGACGGGTAAGGTGGCCGGAAAGCCCGGCACCGGGACCCGGTGAACCGCGACCAGTTCGCCCAAGGTGTCCCGGGCCTGGGTTTCCAACCGGCCTAACGCCTGGATCCACCGGGCCTCGTCGGGTTCGTCCGAAAGGACGGCCACATTTCCCGCATCATCGCTGGCCACCAACACCGACGGGAACCCCGCCAAGGCGTCTTCGGCGACCCGACGGAGGGCCAGTGCGGTCCAGGCCGGCCGCTGGACGGCCCCGGGGGCCACCAACACCAGTTGCGGCACCTCGGCGAAGGCCAGGCCCAAGAACGCCGCCGTCTCTGACCATTCTTGGGGGGCGAGAGCCCCCCGGAGGGCGTCCCGGAAGAACCCTTCGACGAGGGCGGGTCGGTTACGCTCGGCCAAGACCCGAGCCCGGCTGACCCAGGCGGCCTCGGCCCGGGACCGGTCGAGGTCCCGGCCTGCCCTCCGGAGACTTTCGAGGAGCGTCTCTTCTTCCACGGGCTTCAGAAGGTAGTCAAACNCCCCCAGGGCCAGGGCCTGCCGGGCGTAATCGAACTCGTCGTGGCCCGAGATGACAATCACCCGACGCTGGCTGTTCTCAGGATCGCGGACCAGGCGACCGATGAACTCTAAGCCGTCGACGAAGGGCATGCGGATGTCGACGAGGAGCAAGTCAGGGNGGGTGGCGGCCACCAAACCGAGGGCCTTCTCGCCGTCTCCGGCCTCGCCCACGACCAGGAACTCCCGGCCCTGGGCCCCGAGCCACCGGGACAAGCCCCGGCGGATCTTGGGCTCGTCATCGGCGATCAAAACGGTCCATGGCATCGTCTCCTCCCTTCCCCTCGATCCAGGGGTGTTTGATTTCCACCGAAGTGCCCCCCCCGGGCCGGGCCTCGAACCGCAGTCCGTAGTGCCGACCAAAGGTGAGCCTCAACCGCTCGTTGTCATTGAACAGGCCGTACCCCGGCCCGTCTCCGGTCCGGACGCCCTGGGCCAAGGCCCCGTTCAGGGCCTCCAGGCGCTCGGGGGACAGCCCTACCCCATCGTCAGACACCGTGAGGAACAAGAAATCTTGGTCCCGCCGGGCCGATACCGAGATCAACCCTGGGTCTCGCTTGGGCTTGAGTCCGTGATAAATGGCATTCTCCACCAGGGGTTGCAGGATCAGGCGCAGAACCTGGACGGTCCCGAACTCCTCGGGGACGGCGATCTGGTAGTCAAACTTGTCCTCGTACCGCACCTTTTGAATGAACAGGTAGCTCCGGATGTGGTCGACCTCTTCGGAGAGCGCGATGGTTTCGCGCCCTCGGCTGAGCCCGATCCGGAATAACTTGGTCAGGGCCGCCACCACCGCGACGATGTCCGAGGCTCCCTGTTCCTGGGCCATCCAATGGATGGTATCCAAGGTGTTGTACAGGAAGTGGGGCTTGATTTGCTCTTGCAGCACCTGAAGCTCCGCCTCACGCTTGGCCTGCTGCACTTCGGCCACTTCCTCGATCAGGTGCCGGATCTCTTCGATCATGGTGTTGAACCCCGCCCCCAGCTGCCCCACCTCGTCGTGGCCCTTGGCCGAGAAGTGCACGTTGAAGTCCCCGTTCTCCGCCCGCTTCATCAAGGAGCGGAGGGNCAAAATGGGCCGGACGAACCCCGCGGTGAGCAGGAGCGAGCTCACGAAGGCCAGAACCAAGGCGGCGATTCCTGAAACCAGAGCGTAGACCCGGAGGGTCTCGGCCGATTTCAGAGCTTCGGGGAGAGAAAATACCCCGATGGTCCGCCACCCCGTGGCCAGCGAGAGCCGGGACTGAAGCTGATACTCGGTGCCCCCGAATCGGTGGATGGCCAAGCCGACTTCTCCGGTGAGCCAGGAGGGGACCACCCGGTACACCAAAGGATTCACCGGGGCGTAGACGATGTTGCCTTCGGCATCGACGATGAACAGAAACCCCGAGGGTCCCAGGCTGAGGCCCCGGAAGATGCGCTCGATCCGAGCGACTTTCAAGTCGAACAACAGCACGCCTCCTGGCCCGGCCCTCACCACCGACACCACGTCGTCGGCCCCGAGGCCAAGGTCGGACCGCAGGTTGCGGCCAATGGGCCGGCTGAAGAGCCGCACCCGGCCCGGAGCTTCGACGGCCGTCCGGTACCACCCCTCGTCGGTCAACGGTGCCCGGGTCACGGGATGCAGGCCAACCCCCAGGAACCGGCCATCCCCAGCCACGAGACCCAGGCCTGCCACGGTGTCGAGCCGGGTTTCCCGAAACCGCTCCAGGTCCGTGGCGAGCCCCGCCCACTCGGACGACTCCCCCCCGGCGAAGAAGGCCTGGGCCCGGGCTCCTGCCTGAAAAAAGGCCATGGACGCGTCGAGATCGGTGACCAAATCGTCGATTCGCCGGCTGACCTGATCAATCATCTGGCGGGTGTGGCTGTTAATTTCTTCCTCAAACGACCGGGCGTACACCCAGGGGGCCAACACCCCGAGGGTCACCAACGGGATGAGGAGGACGACAGCGAACGAAGCCAGCAACCGGGCCCGAAGACTCATGCGGCCAGTATGGAGTCACCTATTCGGGGCGTAAAGCAAAAAGAGTGAACGAGCACGCAGGGGCGTCGCTTGACCCGAACCCCGGGTTTCCCCCCCAATGGAGCGATGAGTCCGAACCTGATCGATTTGATCCTCCACGTCGATAAAAGCTTGGCCTGGGTTTTCCACGAATGGGGGTGGGTGGCGTGGGCCCTGGTGTTCTTGATCGTGTTCATCGAAACCGGGGTCGTGGTGTTCCCGTTCCTGCCGGGGGACTCGTTGCTCTTCGCCTGTGGAGCCTTCGCCGCCACCCAGGGCGAGCCCCTGGGCCTCTTCTTGGCCGTCATCGCCGTCGCAGCCCTGCTGGGAAACACCCTGAACTGGTTCATCGGCTCCACGCTGGGCGATTGGATCTTGAAACCTCGACCGGGAAAGAAACCCTGGATTTCTCCCCACCACCTCAGGGACACCCATGAGTTCTTCGAACGTTGGGGGGGATGGGCCGTCACCCTGAGCCGGTTCTTGCCGATCATCCGGACCATCACTCCCTTCGTCGCCGGGGTCGGTAAAATGTCCTTCGGGCGGTTTAGTGCTTACAACGCCCTGGGGGGCGTCCTGTGGACGCTGGTCTTCGTGGGGGCGGGGTTCCTGTTTGGGAACCTGCCCTGGGTGAAGCAAAACTTTAGCCTGGTGGTCCTGGGGCTCCTCGTCATCCCCCTGATCCCAGCCATCCTCGGGTTCTGGAAGAGCCTGCAGAAGCCCAAGGTAGACTGATGGAAGACCCCCGACACCCCGGTCTGGACCCGGACGAACGGGCCCGGTTGGCCAAAATCGCCTGGGTTGCCTGGATCAGCATCGGGGCCAACACCATCCTCGCCCTCTCGAAAATCATCGGGGGTTGGGTGTCGGGTTCCTTGGCCGTGGTCGGGGACGGGATCGATAGCTTCGGCGACATCCTCAGCTCGATGTTGACCCTGGTGACGACGTTGATCATCAGCCGTCCCCCCGACGAGAGGTTCCCCTGGGGGCGCCAGCGGGCGGACACCGTGGCCACCAAGTTTCTGGCCTTTGTGGTGTTCTTTTTTGGGGCCCAGCTCTCGTATTCGTCGTTCTTGAGCCTGTGGAACCATGAGCCCCGGGCCCTCCCGGGACTCGTGGCCTTCGTCGTGACCGGGGTGTCCATCGTCGTGAAGGTGGCCCTGGCCATCCTCCTCTACTGGAGCGGCCGCAACTCCCACTCGGGGATGATGGTCGCCAACGCCAAAAACATGAGGAGCGACGTGGTCATTTCCGTGGTGGTGCTCCTGGGCCTCGTCTTCAGCGAGGTGTTGGGCATCGGTCTCATCGACCTCATCTTTGCGTTTCTGGTCGGACTGTGGATCATGCGGACGGGGATCGAGATCTTCATGGAAACCAACACCGAGCTCATGGACGGGATGGACGACAAGACTCTGTACTTCCAGGTCTTCGACGCCGTGGCCTCGGTCCCGGGGGCCCTGAACCCCCACCGAACCCGGATCAGGAAATTCGCCAACTACTACCTCATCGACATCGACATCGAGGTCGCCCCCAGTTTGACCGTGGCCCAAGCCCACGAGATCAGCCAAGAGGTCGAGGAAGCCATCAAACAGCGGTTGAAGAATGTGTACGACATCATGGTCCACATCGAACCCGAGGGGAACGTGGAGCACGCCGAGAAGTTTGGTCTGGACCGCCAAAGCCTCTAGACCCTCGCCCCCGACGTTCCCTGGCGCCGCCACCTGGTGGTGGCGTTCTTCGGATCCCTGACCACCGTTCTGGCCATGAGCCTAGTGCTACCGTTCTTGCCGCTGTACGTCGAGCAGCTCGGGGTCCGGGGTACCCAGGCCATCGACCTCTGGTCGGGGGCGGGGCTCAACGCGCTGGCCCAGGTGCGGTATGCTCCTGGGAACGATGGCTGAACTTTTTCCCCACCGCGCCCCTCCCTGCCTCCGGTGCGTCCACTACACCCCCACGGGGAACCCCTCGTTCCCCCGGGCCTGCCGGGTGTTTGGCATCCAGACGGCCTCGATGCCCAGCCACGAAGTGTTTTTGGCCACCGGGCGTCATTGCCCCGAATACCGAGAAAACCCCAAGATCAAGAAGGACTGACCCCCGGGGTGAGGCCCCTAGGACCGGGCGGCGAGTTCCTTCAGACGGAAGTCCGAGAGGACTCGGTCGCAAAAGGCCTGGGCCCTCTGGACGGTCTGCCGTTCCGACGGGGTCAGGGCCTTTTCGACGACCGCCGCATCGAGGATGCGTTTGATCCGCTGGAGGAGTTGGGCCCCCAGGAGGAGGCATCGATTCTGGGCCCGGGCCACCTGGCTCATTTCGGCCGTTCCCTGGTAGAGGGCCACGTACGTTTCAATTTCCTTGGGCCACTTGTCGCCCTGGAGGGTCAAGGCGCCCAGATCAACGTCGGCGGTGAACAGGGCCGGGGTCGGGCACTTACCGAGGAACAGGGGATAGAGGACGTCCCAGATCTCCCGGCGAAACCACCGGAGGGTTCCATAGAGTTTGTCCACGTCGGGACTCTTCTCGGGGTGGTCGGGAAGGCCCAGGGCCGGGTAGTTCTGGATCCTGGCCCGGAGCTGTTCCACGATCTTGTCGGCGTAGGAAAGCTTTCGCTGGGGTTTGGGGGCTGGAGGGGGAGGAGGGTTGGCGGCTTCCTCTTTTGCCTTTTCCACGAGGGTCCGAACCACGCCCATTTCCGTACCCAAAAAAAGCGTGAGGTCGCTCCTCTGCCTGAGGGCCAGGGTCCAGCGATCCTCGAATTTACGCTTGGCTTCGGGGGTCTTCTGGAAGTGGACAATGTAGTGGTCGTACTCGGATCGAATCCGGGCGACCGCTTGGTCGATTTCGGAATCGGTCAAACGCGGTGGCATACTCTAGAGTCTCGGCATTCCTTGGACATTTCCCCAGGGCATCTCTTAGAATACCGAAATGCGAATCCTCATTGTGGACGACTCCCGGATCATGCGCACCATTGTGAAAGCGGCGCTCCAGACCCTCCAGTTTCCCGTCGACGCATTTCTAGAGGCGGGGGACGGGGACGAAGCCTGGAGAATCCTCGAAGCCGATGAGGTATCCCTGGTCCTTCTAGACTGGAACATGCCCGGGCTCAATGGCCTTGAGTTGGTCAAAAAACTCCGTGGACTCCCCCGATTCCGAAGCCTCCCCATTGTCATGGTGACCTCCGAAGCCGCAAAGTACAACGTGATCGAGGCGGTGAAGGCCGGGGTGAACGATTACCTGGTTAAGCCCGTGAATGAAAAGACCCTCGAGGAGAAGCTCCTCCGGGTCCTCAACCGGAGCTCCCCATGAACATCCGCTACATCCTGCCTTTCATCGAGGCCGTCCAAGGGGCCTTTCAGCAACTTTTCGGGATGACCGCCCAGGCGCTCACCCCCTACTTGGTCCGGAAAGAAGAGATCCTGGACTGGGACATCAGTGGCATCATGGGGATCTCCGGGGAAGCCAAGGGACTGGTGGTCCTCAGTTTTCCAGCCCGTTTGGCCCAGGAGATCACCGGCCAGCTCACGGGGCAAGCCAAGGAGGCTCTCGACGACGATGTGACCGACACCGTGGGCGAGTTGGTCAACATCATCACCGGCAACGCCAAGAAGGGACTGGAAGAGTTCCGGCTTCAGATTTCGTTGCCTTCCATCGTTCAAGGAAACAGTCACCAGGTCACCTGGCCTTCGGGGCCCGTTCCCATCATCACCGTTCCCTTCTCAACGCCCCAGGGTCACTTTAGCCTGTCGGTGGCGTTGGAGAACGTCATCACCCCATGAGTTCCCTCCGTTCCTGGTGGAGGACCTTCCTCTATAGCGGCCTTCAGGACCTTTTGGGCCCCGAGGACCGGGTCAAGCTGCTGTTCATCAACTCCATCATCCTCTTTGGCTTAGCGGTGTTGGGGGCCTTCGGACTCCGGGACTGGGCCCACGGCGACCAGCTGTTGGGAACGATGACCCTCGGGGTCGCCAGCATCGTCCTGATGCTGTATTTCACCATTTGGGTCACGAAAAGCTACCGGATTGGCGAGTGGGTACTGCCGTTCCTCATGTTCGGGTTCTTCTCGTACCTGACGGCCATTGGGGGTGCCGGCTCGACGTCGGTGTTGTGGATGCTCACCTACCCCGAGATCGTGATCTTCCTCACGGGGTCGGTCCGGGGCTCTCTGTTCTCCGGGGGCTTTCTGGTGGCCGAAGGCATCCTCTTGTTTGTTCCCCGGCTGAGCCCGGCCTTCGACCTCTCCCTGGAATACAAACTTCGGCTCGTGGGCGCTTACACCCTGTTGTTTGCCTTCTCGGTGGCCTTCGAGACCATCCGACTCCGGGCCCAGAAGGAGTTAGCGAAAACGGCGGCCCAGCTGGCCGCGGCCCAGGTCGAAACCGACGGCATCCTTACCAATGTCTCCGAAGGGATCTTTCTCTTGACCCCCGACCTGACCATTGCCGACCACCATTCCCGGTCGTTGGCGTCGCTCCTCGAAACCCCCCGGCCCGGGGGACTCCCCTTGCCCACCCTCCTCGAAGGTCGGATCGAAGAGCGAGACCTTCAGGCCGTCCGGGACTACTTGCCCATGTTTTTCCTTCCGGATCCCCCCTGGCACCTCATGGACGAGATGAACCCCCTGGCCGAGGTGACCCTCAGGTCGAGCCACGGGGACCGGCGGTTGACGTTCACGTTCAACCCCGTGGACCTCTCGTCGGGCCGCCGGGTCCTGGGAACCATCCGGGACATCACCCAGTCCTGGGAGCTCGGTCGCAAGCTCCAGGAAGAGGAAGACCGGTCGGAACGCCAGATGCGCCACCTGTTTCAGATCATCCACGTGCGCCCCGAGTTGCTACTTCAGTTTCTGCACGATGCCGAGAACGAAATCGACGCGGTCAACCGCCATCTCAAGGACCCCAAGGCCGACCCCATCACCCTGGTCGAGGAACTATTCCAAGGGGTCCACGCCGTGAAGGGGAACGCCGCCCTGGTCGGACTGACGGCCTTCGCCGAGCGCGTCGACGCCCTAGAGGCGAAGATCGTGGCCTTTCGAAACACCAGGCCGTCCTGGCAAGATTTTCTGGAAATGACCGTGGGGCTTTCGGTGATCCAAGCCGAGGTCACGGAGATCAAGGATCTTCTGGATCGGATGGCCACGTTCCAGCGAGGCCTGGAAGCGTCCNCCCCGGGGAAGGATCTGCTCCTCCTGGCCCTCCACAAGGCCGTGGAGCAGCTGAGCCACCAAACCCAACTCGAGGTCGACCTCGATACCGCCGACTTCCGAGCCGACCAGGTTCCGGATGCCCACCGCAAACTCCTGAAGGACGTCCTGGTCCAGCTGGTCCGAAACACCTTCGCCCACGGGTTGGAACGGCCGTCGGGGCGCCAAGCTGCCGGGAAATCTCCCCGGGGGCGGATTCGGGTGGCCACCACCCGGGACGACCAAACCCTGACCCTTGCCTACTGGGACGATGGCCGGGGCTTCGACACCCAGCGCCTCCGGGCCCTGGGTGCCGGGGGCCCCGGCACCCCAACGCTGACCGAGGAGCAGGTGTTGGACCTCGCGTTCCGCCCCGGGGTCTCCACCGCCAGCCCCTCCCTCCACGCGGGTCGGGGAGNGGGTCTCAGCCTGATCCGAGAACGGGTCGAAGCCGCCGGGGGCCAGGTCCGTTGGCGGTCAGTCCAGGGAAAAGGCGTGGCCTTTGACATCACCCTTCCCATCACCTAAGATGGGTCAATGGCTGAAGACCCTTTCTTGGACGACCTTTCCGCCCGACTGCGGGACTACGGCACTGACCTAGAACGTTCCGTCCTCCCCGGCCTCAAGGCGAGCGTCCACAACCTCCGCTCCACCTACGACGGCCTCGTCAAGTTGCTATCCAAGAAAGGGCTGCTTTCCGAAGATCCCTACCAGTTCAGCGAGAAAATTTCAGAAATCAAGGCCGTGGCGAACGAGCCCTTCCTGGAATCCCAGAAGCAGTCGTTGGTCAGCATCCGGATGCACAACTTTGAAAGCCAACTGGCGTTCTTGGCCGAAACGTACCAGTTCAGCCTCGACTACCTGACCCTCAGCCGCCTCCGGGGGATCAGCCAACTGTTGCGCTACGTCAAGTGGGACTCCATGAGCGAGAACGCCGCCGAACAGAACACGAAGTTGGTGGCCGAACTGGTGGCCCGGGNGCGCAAGGGCGAGGACACCATCTCGACGGGGTTGTTGAACGACATGGTGAACCAAATGGCCACCAACACGGCCAAGGTCTTCGATGCCCTGAAGAAGGTCACGTTCTTTAAGCGCGAAGAGTACAAGTTGGGCCTGCGAACCAGCTTTTGGGGCAACCTTAACCTGGCCCCCGAGGAAGTGCAAGGGAACCCCGACAACGTCCAACGAAAGATCAAGAAGGAGTTCGTCGTCCATCGCAAGGGCAGCCCCTACGTCCCCGAACTCATCAAGGAACTTTTGGACGAAGACTACGGACCCACCGGGGCCCAACTCCGGGAAGAACTCCTGGCCAAGCTTCAGGTGGCCAAGCCCGTTCAGGAGAAGCCGAAGGCCGCCGTTGACCCGCGGTTGGAACTCATGGAGGCTGTGAGGACCCTGGCGGCCTACAACCTCCCTCTGGACACGGCCCTTCGGAAGCTCGTGGACAACGCCGCCCTCTTCGACACCACCCACGATAGCCTGGGGGAACGCTTTCGCAAGTGGATCCGTCGCCTCATGGGCCTTCAGACCAAGCCCAGGGTCTTCGTCATCGATGTTTTCGACGGGGCCACCGGGGCCACCAAGAGAGAACCCCTGGAGTTTGATCCCTTCGTCGCCGAAAACCAGAATCGGGTTCGGGTCCTGGGAGCGATCTCGGTCCGGAACAGCCCGGCCTTCCAAGCCCTGGCCCAAAAGACCGAGGCCGATATCCTCGGGTGGTTTGAACGCCATTTTCTCGAAGCGGCTAAAAACGTGGAGCGCCTGAACGGCTTGGACGTCTTCTTCAAAACCGAGGTCCCCAAGGAACGGCGGTCGCAGGNGAAAGGGATCAAGGCCGAAGTCGCCCAGATCCGTACCGGGATTGGCAACGCCAACAAGCAACGCCACGAAGCCATGGGCCGGCGAGAGGAACAGGAACAGCTGAAGAGGCTGGGCATCAAGAGCTAGTTTTCTGACGGACCCAGAATCTCCCGGGTTTCCTAGGCCTCATAGACGCCCAGCACCCGGAGTTCCTTGGCGACGGCTCCGAGTTCCGCGATGGCGGCCTCAAAGGCTTCGTGCCGGGGGGGGAGCCGAACATCCACATAGAACGAATAATCCCAGGGACGGCCGTGGATGGGCCGGGACTCGAGCTTGGTCATGTTGACCCCGTGGGCCGAAAACACGGCCAAACAACGGCTCAGGGCCCCGGGCTCATCGGCCGTCCCAAAGACCAGGGACGCTTTGTTCGGGGTCCCCTCCCCGGGCTCGGTCTTCCGGGCGATCAGGAAGAACCGGGTAAAGTTCCGGTGGTTCGTTTCCACCCCGGGAACGAGGATTTCCATCCCGTAGACCCGGGCCGCCTCGGCGCTAGCGATGGCCGCCAGGGCGGGGTCGCCGGTTTGGGCCACGTGTTTCACACTCCCGGCGGTGTCATAAAAGGGCACGGCTTCCCATTGGGGATGGGCATCGAGGAACTGCTTGCTCTGGGCCAACCCCTGGGGATGACTGAACACCCGGCGGATGGTGACCAAAGGTGTGCCCGGGATGCCAATGAGGTTGTGTTCGACCCGGACTTGGGTCTCCCCGACGATGTGGAGGTCGGGGAACTCTCGCAATAGGTCGTAATTCTCATTGATCGGCCCGGCCAGGGCGTTTTCGATGGGGACCATGCCAAAATCCACGTCCCCGGCCAGGACCGAGGTGAAGAGTTCCCGGAACGAAGGGAGGGGGACGGCCTGGTTCACCCCCGGGGCGAAGAGGCTGTGGACAGCCATTTCACTGTAGGCCCCGTGTTCCCCCTGAAACGCAATCCGGCAACCCGTCCGGGTGGCGTATCTCCGGGCCGACCCCGGCAGACCTGGAGCCCGGGGCACCGTTCCCTCGGCTTGTTTGGGAACCCGGGTCAACTCCCGCCCCAGGGCCCCGGCCAGGGCCTTGAGTTCGGTCACGACGCCGGACACCTGGGGTGTGGTGAGGCGCAGGGCCACCAACGGGGCTCCCGCAGCGACCGCCGCGAGGGCCCAAGGCTCAGCGTCGGGTCCCTCCAAGACCGGTCCCCAAGGACGGTCGAGGGCTCGGGCCCAGGCTGGGTACCGGGAGACTTGGAATTCCTTGTCCAGGAAGAAGATCCCAGGGGCATGGGGATCGGCACCCCAGGCGATGGTGTTGGCGTCCACCCAGGGGAAGTCGGTCGAGGGAGCCGGCCCCGGCCCACACGCCACACTGACCCCCGCCTCCCGGAGGGCCTCCCAATCGGCAGCGGTCCAGGTGGCCGTCGAGTCGAGGACGGCCACGACCGAAATGCGAGGATGCCCCAGAACGACGGGGCCGAGACGGAGGGAGGAGGGCTCGGGCATGGGCATGGGCATGGGCGAAGGTTAGTCGTCGGCCCGAGCCCCTGTCAAGGCAACCGGAACCGATTAGCGCAGAGCGAGGCGGGCGTCGTGGCTGAAGTAGATGGACGCAATGGCGTCCCGGTCCATGCGATCTCGATCCGCCAGGATCTTTTTGACGTAGGCCTGGGTGCTCCGGGGGAGGGCGCGATCCGTGACCATCCCGATTCCTGAATTGTAGTAGCCCAAGGCCTTTTCCTCGGAGCCCAACCGGACCAGGGCGGCCTTGTAGTAGCCTAGCCCCCGGACCGCATTGCTCTTGGGATCAAACACGGTTTGCCGGTCCAACCGGGGGAACGTCCTGGTGTTGAGCTGAAACAGACCTCGATCGAGGGAGTCNCCGTTGTTGTTGACGGCCCGAGGGTTGAACTTGCTCTCATTCCACGCCAGAGAGAACCCGAGGGAGGGATTGAGGTCCAGGTCATCGCAGGTTTCCAGGATGGCCAAGGCCACTCCCCGGTCACCGGTGAGGCTTGCGTAATAGTCCACGACCAAGGGACGGAGGCGGTCATCTCGATACAAATCCAGCAAGGCAGTCCCCGAAGATTGACTCGGGGTCGCCGGGGTTGATGGTTGACAGGAGCAAACCATCAGTAGGGCGGCGAAGAAGACGAAATAGAAATATCGAATCGAACTCACTCCTCGGTGGAATCCAGAAGGCGGCGCACAGCGTCGATTAAATCCCTGGATTGAAAGGGTTTATGCAATAACTTTGTTTATCTTGACGTCATGCCATCGGGGGCCATTTCGTCGTCGTGTAACCTGACATAGATAAGAAAGACATGTCAATGCCTGCGGCCCTCAGTCTTAGAAACAATTCTCCTCCTGCCATCGGGGGCACTGGGCTGTTCGAAGTATAGGGTGACGGTGGTGCCCACGCCAGGGGTTCCAGGGAGCACAATACCCTTGGATTCTTCGGTGGGGCGGGCTTAGACTGGGAAAAGGAGCGTACCCCCATGGCCCAGATCATCNCCCTCGGCGGCGACGAGACCTCCTTCCTGGCTCTCCAGGAAGTCCTCCGACCCTTCGGCCACGAGTTGACGGCCACCACCAGCCGAACGACTCTTCTGGAGGCGCTCCGGGCTGGCCCCTTCGACTTGGTCTTGGTCGACATCGAAGGGGAGGTCGACCCCGACCTGGTTCCCAGCCTGGTGGCCACACCCCAAGCCCGCCGGGTGGTGGCCGTCACGGCCTACCCCAAGGCCCCCTCATCGGTCCGGGCCTTGGCCGAAGGAGCCCATTCCCTCATGGGGAAACCCTTTGAAATCCGCAGAATCCTGGAACTTCTGGGAGAAAGCCTTCCATGAACTCCGAGAAGGACCAGACCATTGCGAAACTCTTGAACGAAAGCCGGGACATGATCGAACGGTTTGAAAGCCTCCTGTCCCCGGATCCGGTGGTCCGAGCCCGAATCTCCACCGAGGGGCCTGCCCCCGAGGACGACTCGGGCCTGGAACCCGCGGCCGATGCCTACTTCGACTTGTTCGTGGACGAAGAGGCGGCCACGGCCATCGCCGAGTTTCGCCCCCCGGCTGGGGGGGGCAAGCCCTTGGACCTGGACCTCATCGAGGAAGCTCTCGTGTTGCGAGGGGTGGTCTACGGTGTCCTCTGGGACGAGATTCGTCAGGCCCTCGACGATTGCAACCTCGAACGCACGTTGCGCTCGGGGGTCGTCATCGCCCGGGGGCGGCCGGCAAGCCCTGGGATTCCCGGGCACATTCGGCTCCGAGAGAACCTCTCCCCGGACCCTAGAAGGGTCGCCGAAGAGCGGGCGGCCATCGACTTCAAGCAAATCACCCCCTTCGTCATGGTGGACCAGGGGGAGGTGGTGGCCGACCGGATTCCGGAGGTCCCTGGGGTCCCTGGCACCGACATTCTCGGGCGGCCGGTCCCCTTTGTCACCGAAGTTCGGCCCTCCTTGGAACCCGGGGAGAACATCGTCGAAACCCCCGAAGGTTTCACGGCGGGAATCTCGGGTCGCCTCGTGGTGGCCAGCTCGACCTTTTCGGTCAGTCCTGTCCTGGAGCTGAAGAACGGGGTCGACTACAGGACGGGGCATATCCATTTCCGAGGCCAGGTCATCCTCCTGGGACCGGTGGCGGCGGGCTTTTCGGTGGAAGCAGGGGGAGCCTTGGTGTGCCGTGATACCCTCGACGCCTCCACGGTCAAGGTGGGGGGCGACCTCGAGGCCCCCGGTGGGGTCATTGGCCATGGCCCCGGGCGGCTCGACGTCGGGGGGNCGGTGGCGGCCAAGTTCCTCGAACATTGCTACTTGGTCGCCGATGGGAGCGTCAGCGCCGTGACCTGCGTCCTCAATTCCGTGGTCAAGACCCGGGGGAAGCTGACCCTCGGGGACCGGGGAATCCTGGCTGGGGGCCACGTCCAGACCCGGGACGGCGTCGATGTCTTTCAGATCAGCACCGCCACGGGCCCCCGGACCGAGATCGTCGTTGGTCTGGACTTCCGGGGCATGGATCGCATCCTGTGGCTTAAAAACCGCATCCAAGAACTCCAAGGCCAGTTGAAAAAGATCGATGCGGCCCTCCCCTACGGGGGCAACCGAATCCCGGACCTCATGGTGGCGGCTAAGAAGCTTCGGGTTGAGATTGTCCAATTGGCCGAAACGGCCCGGACCCAACTCATGGAGCTGGACCAAAACGAAGCGGCCACCGTGGTCGTCCGGGGCTCGGTCTTCCCGGGAACCCAGATCGAGATCTGCCACGTCCCGTTCTTGGTCAACCAGAAGATGACCGCCGTGCGGTTCTTCCTGGAAAAGCGCAAGGGTCTGGTCTCCTGCGAGCCCCTCGGAGGNGGTTCCCCCAAGACCGCTACCCCTAGCGCCCCTGGTCTAAAAAAACACTAGTAAAAGCGTCCATCCCCCTTTACAAACCATTTCCGTAAGCTATATTGATCGGAGTTTCACTGGGAGGTGGACATGGACTCATCGAAAAACGTGGCGCCGACGACGGTCGCCGTGGACGTGCCGGCGTATGGTATTAAAAAGCGCGACGGACGGACCGAACCCCTCAACAAAGACAAATTGTTGGCCNCCCTCGACCGAGCGGGCGTGGCTTCCGAGCCGGTGTCTGTGAAAACCATCCTCAAGGAAACCTTCAAGAATATCTACGATGGGGTGTCCTCGGGGGATCTCGAAACGGCCCTCATTTTGGCGGCATCGACGTTCATCGAACGAGACACGGCCTACAGCCGGGTCGCCAGCCGCCTGTTCCGGCAGAAGATCGCCAAGGAAGTGACCGGTAAATCCATCGCTGGCGACGACTTCGAGATTGTGTTGCGCCAGGCCTTTGTCGACAACATCAAGCTCGGCGTGGAAAAGAACTACCTCGACCAGCGCATGCTCAATTTTGACCTCCCGAAGTTGGCCTCCCACCTCGTCTTCGACCGGGACCTGCAGCTGGATTACATCGGCATCCAAACCCTGTACGAACGGTACTTCCTCCACGATGGGCCCCGGGCCATCGAAACGCCCCAGGCGTTCTGGATGCGAGCCGCCATGGGGTTGGCCCTCCTGGAGAACGACAAGGAAAAGTGGGCCGTGGAGTTCTACCATCAGTACTCCCAGCTGCTGTTCGTGAGTTCGACGCCCNCCCTGTTCCACTCGGGCCTCAGCCACCCCCAGCTGTCCAGTTGCTACCTCAGCACGGTGGAAGACGATCTGACCAGCATTTTCAAGGTGTACGGGGACAACGCCCAGTTGTCGAAGTGGTCCGGGGGCATCGGGAACGACTGGACCAACATCCGGGCCACCGGGAGCCCCATCAAGGCCACCCAGGTGGACAGCCAAGGGGNGATTCCCTTCCTCAAGATCGCCAACGACGTCACCGTGGCAATCAACCGGTCAGGGAAGCGCCGGGGGGCCACCTGCGCCTACCTCGAAACCTGGCACCTGGACATCGAAGACTTCCTGGACCTGCGCCGGAACACCGGCGACGAACGCCGGCGCACCCACGACATGAACACGTCGAACTGGATACCTGACTTGTTCATGAAGCGGGTCGCCGCCGAAGCCGAATGGACGCTGTTTAGCCCCAGCGACGTCCCCGACCTGCACCACTTGTACGGCTCTGCGTTTGAAAAGCGCTACCTTGAGTACGAACGCCAGGTCGCCGAGGGCACCTTGACCCATTTCCGAAAGGTCGAAGCCGTCAAGCTCTACCGAAAGATGCTCNCCCGCCTGTTCGAGACGGGGCATCCGTGGATCACCTTCAAGGACCCTTGCAACGTCCGATCGCCCCAGGACCACGTGGGGGTTGTTCACAACAGCAACCTGTGCACCGAAATCNCCCTCAACAACAGCGCCGAAGAGACGGCCGTGTGCAACCTGGGGTCCATCAACCTGGCCAAGTTCATCGCCCCGGACAAGAACGGCATCAGCAAACTCGACGAAGAAAAGGTAGCCCACACCCTCAAGATCGGGATGCGGATGCTCGACAACGTCATCGACATCAACTACTACCCCACGGTGGAAGCCTCGAATTCGAACTTCCGCCACCGTCCCGTAGGCCTGGGCCTCATGGGCTTCCAGGACGCTCTGTTCCAACTGCGCTACCCCTTTGAGTCCCCCGAGGCCTTGGAGTTCGCCGACCGATCCATGGAACTCATCGCCTACCACACCATCCTGGCCAGTGTGGAATTGGCCAAGGAAAAGGGACCCTACGCTACCTTCCGGGGAAGCAAGTGGGACCGGGGGATTCTGCCCCACGACACCATCGACATCCTCGAAAAAGAGCGGGGCGTCATCATCAACCTCGACCGCAGTACCACCCTGGACTGGGATTACGTTCGGTCGGAATTGAAGAAGCACGGCATGCGAAACTCGAACACCATGGCCATTGCCCCCACGGCCACCATCAGCAACATCGCCGACAGCTACCCGTGCATCGAGCCGATCTACAAGAACATCTACGTCAAGTCCAACATGAGCGGCGAATTCACCGTGGTCAACGCCTACCTGGTCGAAGACCTCAAGAAGGCCGGCCTTTGGTCCCCGGAAATGCTGGACAAGCTGAAGTACTACGATGGCAACCTGAGCCTCATCCCCGAGATTCCCCAGGACCTCAAGGACCTCCACAAAGAGGCCTTCGAAATCGACCCGTTGTACCTGCTCGAGATGACGGCCCGCCGGGGAAAATGGATCGACCAAAGCCAGAGCCACAACGTGTTCATGAAGGGAACCAGTGGCAAGCTCATGGAACAGATCTATATGCATGCCTGGAAGTTGGGCCTCAAGACGACCTACTACCTGCGCNCCTTGGCTGCCAGCCAGATCGAGAAGAGTACCCTGGACGCCGGGAAGTTCGGCTTCACCCAGAAGCGCGTCTACCAGACGTCGGAAAACCCCGAACCGGGCACCCAAAAGGAACTGTTCGAGGTGAAGAAGCTCCCGTCGGAGTTCGCCACCGACGGAGGAACCGCCGGGGCGATTCCCCAGTGCAAGATCGACGATCCCGACTGCGAGGCTTGCCAGTAAGGCCGGGGCTAGGCGCTCACTCTGACGAGCTGCCCCCGGACCATGGAAACGTCCTTGGTCGGGCTTTGGCCAAAATAGCGACTGTACTCCCGGGTGAATTGGGACTGACTGGCATNCCCCACCCGGGAGGCGACGCTGCCCACATCCAAGGGACCGGCCAAGAGCAGGTTCCTGGCTTCTTGAAGCCGGATCGCCTTTTGAAACTGCAGAGGACTCTGGGCCGTCACCGCACGAAAGTGCTGATGGAACGACGAGACGCTCATGTGGGCGAGGGCGGCCAGGTCTTCGATCCGGACGGCCTGGGAATAGTGGCTCTGCAACCAGGCGATAACCCGGGCGATCCCTGCGGCGGGGGAGTCGACGATGGCCGTCTGGGCGAGGCGGACCCCGGCCTCGCTACGAAGGAACCGGATCAGGAGCTCGTCGTACGTGAGAGCCGCCAGAACCCCCTGATCCCTGGGGTCCCCAAGGGCTTCGACCAGTCGGTAGGCGGCGTCGGCCACCCCAGGGTCCACCGCGGCCACGCCGATGGACGCCGTCGGAACCCGAGAAGGGAGTCCGTCCGGGAACACCCGGGGTACCAAGGGGGCAATCCTCACCGGGTCCAGGGCGAAGCGGACGCACAAAAAGGGCCTATCGGCGGACGCCCGGACGAGTTGGTACGATACGGGCACGTCCACCGAACTCACAATGAAGTGGTCCTCGTCGTAGTCGAAGACCGACCCTTCCAAGAGCACCCGTTTCGCCCCCTGGGCCACGATGCAAATGGCCGAGCTGAGGACCCCCTGGTTGGGAGACTCTGTGGTGGCCGACTGGCGGACAAGGGTGATGCCCCAGCCGGCGAAGCTCCGGGTCCCATCGGAGGGAACCAAGGATTCGAGAAGGGACACGAGGGATCGGGGGGCAACCATGCTTTTCAGCTTAGTCGGCCGGGATCCGAAATTCCAGGAATTCTTTGCCTAATCCTCCGAGGCCTTGGCCCGATTCCCCGAGATTGATCCCGAAGCCCCCCTGGGGCCCCGGAGCATCCTTGACCTGGGGCCTACCCGTGGCGCTACGGTGATCCCAACCCCGGGGAGATTCCCTGGGGCCTATCAAACCCTGATGAGGAGAAATCCATGAAAGCAACCTTTATGTACGGAGCCGGTGACGTTCGGTTGGTGAACGTTCCGGATGCCACCCTGAAGAACGCCACCGATGCCGTGGTCCGGATCACCCGAGCCTGCGTGTGCGGAAGCGACCTGTGGCCCTACCAGCAGATGGCTGCGAACCCCCAGGGCCAGGCCATGGGGCACGAGTTCATCGGCATCGTCGAGGCCGTGGGGGCCGAGGTCCGAACCCTGAAGAAGGGTGACCTCGTGGTGGCGCCCTTTGCCTATTCCGACGGCACCTGCGAGTTCTGCCAAGAGGGCCTGCACACATCGTGCACCCACGGGGGGTTCTGGGGCCGGGGGGACGTCGGGGGCGGCCAGGCCGAGGCGGTTCGGGTGCCGTGGGCCGATGGAACCTTGGTGAAGCTCTCGGTGGGCGTGGAAGACGCCCGGATGGCGTCCCTACTGACCCTGTCGGACGTCATGGGGACCGGTCATCATGCAGCCCTGGCGGCCCGGGTGAAACCGGGGAAGATCGCGGCGGTGGTCGGGGACGGTGCCGTCGGTCTCTGCGGAGTCATTGCCGCCAAGCGCCTGGGGGCCGAACGGATCTTCCTCCTGGGCCGCCATCCGGAACGGATTCGGCTGGGCCTGGAATTTGGCGCCACCGACATTGTCTCGGACCGGGGTGAAGCGGCGATTCAGAAAGTCAAAGACCTGACCGGAGGCCTGGGCGTCCATTCTGTGTTGGAGTGTGTGGGCCACGGCGAGTCCACGTTGACCGCCGTTTCCATCGCCCGGGCGGGGGGGTACGTGGGCCGGGTGGGGGTTCCCCAAGAACAGACCATCCCTGGGTCGGCCCTGAGCTTTTTCCGCAACGTGACCATCTCCGGGGGGCCGGCACCCGTCCGGGCCTACATCGAGGAGCTGTTGCCCGACGTTTTGGAAGGGAAGATCGAACCCGGCAAGGTCTTCGATGCCACCCTGGGGCTCGACCAGGTGTCCGAAGGGTACCGGGCCATGAACGAGCGCCGGGTGATCAAGGCGTTGATTCGTCCCAGCTACTGAGACGAGGCACCGGTGCCCGGGCTAGGGAACTCGCATTCAAAGGTGGTTCCCTGGCCGGGATGGCTCAGCACCCGGATCACCCCTCCATGGCCTTCGACGATGCCGGCGACCATGGAGAGCCCGAGGCCGGTTCCCTTGCCCCTCGCCTTGGTGGTGAAGAAGGGCTCGAAGATCCGATCCTGGGTCGCCTTGTCCATGCCCACCCCTGTGTCCGACACCCTCAGAACAGCCCCGGACGGGGTTCCCAGGGCGTCGAGCCCCAGGGTTCCCCCGTCGGGCATCGCATCCCGGGCGTTGACGCACAGGTTCAAGAGCAGTTGCTGCAACTGGGTGGGGTCACCCTGGATGGTGGGCCCCTGGGGATCGGTACGGACGGCGAAGTGGATCGAGGGAGGAAAGGTTTGGGTGAGGAACTCCACCGTCTCGACGACCAGGCTTCCGAGGCTCAAAGCCTCCAGACGGGGGGGAGTTTTCCGGGCCAGGGCCATCATCTGACGGACGAGGGTGGTGCCCCGCTGCCCCGCCACCCGGATCCGCTCGAGACCCCGGAACAGGCCCTCGGAATCCGGAGTGCAGGTCTCGAGGACGGTGACCTGGCCCAGGATGATGGCCAGGATGTTGTTGAAGTCGTGGGCGATGCCGCTGGCCAGAGTTCCCAGGCTTTCCAGCTTTTGCGATTGGAACAGTTGCTCTTCCAAGGATCTGACCTCCTGCTCCCGGTCGAAGACCTCCAAGGCAAAGGACAAGTCCATGGCCATCTCGTCCAAGAGGTTCAACACGTCGGCTTCGAAGTAGCCGACTTCATCGGAGTACAGGGTGATGACACCCCAGACCGTGCCCTTCAGGAAGATGGGGAACGCCCCCGATGACCGGATGCCCATCCGCGCCGCATCGGCTTTCCAGGGAGCCATGGCCGCACTGTGGAGGATGTCCATGGCCACCGCATGGCGGCCGGTCTTGACGGCGGTCCCCGTGGGTCCGGAACTCCGGATGGGGTCGGCCAAGTCAATGTTGATCTTTTCTAAGTAGTCGTGGACCACCCCTGAAAATGCGACCACGTCCACCTTCTGGGCCGAGTCATTCTTCTTCCCCACCCAGGCCATCCGAAAGTGCCCCTCTTCGACGGCAATCTGGCAGGCCTGCTCGAACAGAACCTGAGGTTCGGTGACTCGGACAATGAGGTGGTTAATTTTGCTAAGGACCAAATAAAAGGACCTCAAGCGGTCGAGAGACGGTTTCAACGGTCGCTCCCTC
>JGI26470J50227_1000245_pt1 | contig 24720 bp, 24 predicted proteins | sample FreactTroBogLake_FD_50227 | JGI IMG/M metagenome (IMG submission 50227) | reverse complement strand
AGTGTATCAACTGCATCGGATGCATGACCTTCAGGTTGATGCTTTATCTCAAATTTCTTATCAGGGAACTTTGACTTCATCATACTAACTGCGGCTTCAGCGTTTTTGGAATTAATATACTTGGTGGCCGGCTTGCCGTCTATGTAAACTACATAGAACTTTTGTGTACCTTCTTCGTCCACGATGCCTTTAAGGATGGAACTCATACTACTTACCTTTGATATGATTTTTGTTGTCTAAGTAACCACGCTTATTTGCAGTAGCCCAAGCAATGTTCTCTGCTTCTTTCTTAGATTTACCAGTCTTTTCTTCGGACTTGGTAACATACTTTACCATACGATCAGCTTTCTTACCTTCACCTACACCACCACCAGCAATGACACCACCAGTCTCGTGCATCTTGCGACCAGCTTCTTGTTCACTGGCAAGATATTGCATAACACTTGTCATCATACCCTTGATAGCACCAACTTTTTCCGATACCCATTCTGGAAAGTTGTCTTGATCATCTAATCTCTTATTCAACTCGGACGCTACACGGACGATGGTACGCAAACTGTTCTTTAGAGTTTCCCCTTCGTGTTCTGCACGATCTGGATCATGTGGAACAAAACCTGTCTTCATGCTACGACCTTGCCCGGGCACAAGAATCACATCGTCTTCTTCTAGTCGTGCTTCTTTTACATATCTAAATAGCAAATCACTACCTGAAGCTACCTTAAACTTACCTTCAGCATGTGGTCCTAATCTTTGAACTGCACGGTCTTCGATGCTAGGCTTCTGTTGACGAGCTTCTTCCCAGCTATCAAACTTCCCATATACAACTACACAGCCGTCCCATGCCCATACATAATACTTGTTTGGATCTAGATCAACGGGTACACCGTTTGGAGATTCTACTTTGGATTCGTTGATCTCTTTGCTTAGAGCAGCCTTCATCGCCCGATGCACATGCTTTTTGGCGTTCTCGTCGTCTTCTTTATTCCACCAGCCAGATGTNTTTTTATCTTGTAAAGCTTTTAATGCCTTATGACCTACAGCTAATATTGCTTTATGTTTTTCTTGCGGCAAANCACCTGTATTAAGAGCAGTCATAGCTTTATGAACTAACGGATGGGTCTTGCTCTCACGGACTTCTTTCTTGATTTCATACTTCTTATCAGGATGCTTTTTCTTCATGATAGCTATTTGACCTTTAGCATCTTGTTCGGTTTTTACTTTCGTACCCGATTTACCGTCTATATAAATGACACATACGTCTTCACCAGGAAATTCACCTTCCTTGAGGCTATTAGCATACGGCTTGTTAGTCTTCTTACCAGTAAGTAGGCTACCTACATTCTTGTCACCGTAGATACCTTTACCTACATTAGAACGCTTGATCGCTCCTGCTGTCATTGGTTGCGCTACTGTGGCAATCGCTCCTGCTGTAGTGCTTTCATAAATGTCACTGATTCTCATGGTTTACAAATCCTTAGTAATATAGTATTTATCACGAAATAAAAAAGGGACCCCATTTCTGAGGCCCCAGTTTTACTAGTACTTAATCATCGTAATGATTAGATTGGATTACCGTTTTCATCAACGATCTTATAGTTTTTCGCCTTAAGCGAGTCCACATACATAGGACCGATTGTGTCCAGAAGATGTTGCTGATTTTCCATACAGAAGACATATGAACCGGAGTGACGCAATAGAACTCGCTTGTCAACCCAGATTCTGCCTCCGATGTCACGCCAGTTCTCGCAGAACGTCCAGTCTTCGGAGTAATAACGATTTTGACGAACAGCAGTATCAAAGTAAGTCTTTAGATGTTGATCAAATTTTGGATCAAGGCCGATGTCATTCTTGTATTGCTTGACTGCCGGGTGAGAGTTCATCTTAGCAAATACATGCTTCTTCATAAGCAAGAAGCCAGTGCCTGCCTTAGACACTTCTTGAAGACCTTCTGTGCCTTCTTCGGCACCGTCGAACCCATTGACTACCCACTTGATAGGCATCGTCTTCATAGGGTAAAGTCCGCCGATAACATCAACATCTCTGTTGAGAAGAACGAGCAAGTGCCACGGTTCCCAACCAATGTCCGCGTCTACGAAGAACAAGTGTGTTGCGTCGGGCATGTCGAGGAACTTAGCAGTAAGAGTATTACGTGCTCGGCTGATGAGAGACTCATTAACCATCGTCTCAAGCGTCCAATCAATACCCAATTGACGAGCAGTATTAGCCCACTTAATGAAACTCATGAAAGTAGATTCAGTCAACATACCACCGTAGCATGGCATCGCGATGTGAACCTTCGTAGTGCGAAGGAAGTCAACATTTACTTGAACTTGATTTTCTTGTGGTTGTTGACTGCTAGTTTGCTCAGTCTGTGCCTGAGCTTGATCAACGATCTCTTGCAACTTTTCTACTGGTACAGTACGTTCTTCACCATTCGGTGCAGTATTCTTTGTAGTCTTGCTTGGTTTACGTGCCATGAAGTCCTCTTTTGTTAATGTAAACTATACAGTTATTTACATCGGCTAAAGGGGGTCAAATTATTTTTCTTCTAAATAATCCGCAACTTCGTCAACTTTGGAGATATTTTTATCTGCCGAAATAACACGGTTGATCTCAGAATCCATACGTCCAGGCGGTATGTTGTTTGGATACGGGCTAACATTCAAAGAGTCTAAATACTGATACTTGTCTTCTTGATCAGGTACCGCCTTGAATACTGAGTACATAATCTTTGTTACATCATCATCATCGTCTACATATGTAGAAAGATAGTATCCATCGCCAAGATCATGTGTGATATCCAAATCACGACGGCGATATAGAGATTCGTTTACAGGTACACAGTTAGTAACGGTCTTTCCGTTCTTCTTCTTTGTGCCAACTGGTTTATATCCAGTCCAACATGGATTAGTGTTTCTCAGTGTCTTCTTAGCTTCGCTCAACAAATGAACAAATCTAGTCTTCTGCTCAACAGTGGCTTCAGCTAGCAGAGGCTTGATTCTGTTAACTAAGTTCTTAATATTTTCATTCGATATCTTCGTTTCAGTTACACTAGACGTAGACGCGGCTGATTCAGTAATTTGTAAATTATTATCGAATATCTGCTTCATCTTTTCTGCTTTATCTCCGTATAGGTCGGTAAGGATTCTCATCTTTGTTTTAGTATCTGCACCAGCATATGCGCTACGAATAGCACTAGCGTCACGCATAGTCTTTCCAGCAATAGGGAACTCTGCTACATTAGTTGACATAATGTATCCATGCTTTGACATAGGCTGAATCGGTTCTTTGCCAGTCCAGGGCTGTAAGTATGATGCAGATCCATCTTTCTTTGCTGCAAATGAGAATCTAGGATCAGGTGGGATACCCATTTCTGGATCACCCTCCATATCCTTCTTGCTCACACCAAAGATGAGTGCAGTGTGTTCAGGATCATATCCAAGTGGTTCGAACTTGTCTATGTATTCTTTAGCAGAATACGGATTGGCGACTACGATGATATGATCTGTTGGAATACCTAATGTTTCTGCCATCTTAGCACGTTCTCGTGCCGAGAAAGGACTCTTGGGTTGTTCTTGCTTTGCGGAGATAGCAAGATATGTGTTATCCAAACCAAACTTAGAAGCAAGTTGTTTAAAACTCGCTGCATGTCCTTTATGGAAGGGATGAAATCTCCCGGGATAGATTGCTAATATTTTCATTTTAGTAGCTGAGCTTCACGAAGTTCACAGCACCTTCTTGAAAGTCTTCAATTACTGCCCTGAGATAGACGAAGTTTCCTACAATGTTAGTGTAGAATGCTGTGTCTTCTGCCACAGCCTCATACTCATAGACATTAAACCAGTCAGCATCACCTCCTGGGACTGCGACTAAAGTTGCTTCAATGATGATGTTGCCTGTACAATTAGTTGTACTAACATTAACTGTCTGTAGATCCGCACTACCTATGTAGTATGCAGCAGCAGGGTATGCGTCACCCCGAACTGTATACGGCGCGCCGTTACCTGGATTTTGGTATGTGGTTTGTGGTAACAGAATAAGAGTAGTGGACTGTGATGACATGCTATGCTCTCACAATCTCTACTAAAATTCCGTCACCTACTAATTCTTGAGCAACTTGCTCTAATGCTGCTTGTATTTCTTCCGAAACGATATTATCCTCAGATACATCATCACGCACAAGCTTGCTTACTTTAAGTACAAGTACGTCTTCGACGACCTTTGCCATATAAATACTCCGTTTTATGAAGTATTTATCTATTAGGCAGGTTTCTTTTCTAATTTGTAAGATTTGCCTACTAAATTCGGAAACAGTAGATGTAGCATCATCTGTGTTCCTTCATAATCATAATCAACGAAATGGCTCTGCGAAGAATAAGAAATACCGTAACTGCTTGGATAGTTTATCCAAGATGCTAACGCCCTACTAGGATAGATGCTCGGCGTTCGGTTGAAATAGTTTAGGAGTTCTTTCTTTTCTTCGTTTGTTACTCTCTTACTCTTTAGATATGTTCTATTTGTAGCAGGAGGATCATGCCGCTTGAAATAGATAACACCTGTCGGAGATAGGTCAATCTCGCTGATCGTCAATGATGGGTAGAGAGTATATAGATGCTTTAGCAATAGAACGTCATTAGTGTAGAATGACAGCGTTCGATTTGCTATCCTAGTCGTGTTACCAAGCTCGACAAACATAGCACGAAACTCAATAATCTTTTCATACCATTCATATTCTTTGGCCGTCGGAATCGGATCGACCCTAGTGTCATGATAGCCGGTTAGTCGATGCTGAGATTTCCGCGCATCCTCACACCTAGCCTTAAAACTAGAAAAGCTTTTTATCCCATGTAGATAAAATAGAAGAGGGGCTTTTATACTAGTCTTATATTTGAACTTTTTAAAGTAAAGCTTTTCTCGTGTTTCAAGCTTGAACTTCAATAATTCCGTCATCACCAATCCTTGCGGTTTGCTTTTGTGTCATGTTAAACACGATCTCGTCATTTTCTAGAGTAGCCATCACATTAGCATTAGTGATACGCTCAAAGAGAATCTTCTTTGAGAGTGGAACACGAATGAGTTCATCAATCTTACGAGCCAGTGGACGAGCGCCCATCTTGCCATCATAACCTTTGTCAGCTAGATATTCAACAACTGGTTCTGAAAGATTAAGAGTGATGTTGTGCTTATCCAACAACGGCTTTTTCACATCTTCTAGGAACTTGATCACGATCTTCTTGATTGAAAGCATGTCGAGCTTGTTGAACTTGCAGACCATATCAAGACGGTTGCGGAACTCAGGCTTGAAGAACTGCTTGAGAGCCTTATCGTCTTCGCCGGTGCGTTCTTGGTCACCGAATCCTATGTTGTTTCGTTCGTTGTCCGAAGATCCGAGATTAGAAGTCATGATGATGAGAGTATTCTTACAAGAGACTTCCTTGCCGTTAGAACCAGTGAGTCGACCTTCATCCAAAATCTGTAGGAAGATGTTGAAGATGTCAGGGTGAGCCTTTTCAACTTCGTCAAACAGTAGAATAGAGTGCGGGTTCTTGCTCAAGTCTGAAATCAAACGACCACCTTGAACCTGTGAATCGCCGAATCCCACGTAGCCCGGGGGTGGACCAATCAAGCCGCTTACGCTGTGCTTCTCGCTGTACTCTGACATATCATACTTGAGAAGCGGCATATCCAAATTCTTAGACAGCAACTTAGCCAATTCTGTTTTACCCGTGCCCGTTGGGCCCAAGAACAAGAAGCTCGCTATCGGCTTCTTATCGTTACCGATACCCGCAAACGAGACATATACACGTTCAAGAACCTTATCTACAGTCTCATCTTGACCATAGAGCTTGTTCTTGACGTTCATTTCAAGACTGTTGATGCGATCAAAGTTATCACCGCTCAACTTATCAGCAGGGATGCCAGTGAACTTTTCAACTTGTTCGTGAATAAGTTCCTTAGTGATTAAAGCATCCTTGTTTTCTAGCACACGCTGCTTCGCACATGCAGCATCAAGCAAGTCAATAGACTTGTCAGGATTCTTACGATCATGAATGTAACGATCTGCTGAATCCACTGCTGCTTCTACTGCTTCTGGCGTGATCTTGACTTCGTGGAAGTCGTTCAATCGNTCGGAAAGACCGCTTAGAATACGAACAGTGGTATCACGAGAAGGTTCATCAATCGTCACCCGGTAGAAACGACGCATCAGTGCGCGGTCCTTCTCAAAAGACTCATAGTATTCTTCCCAAGTCGTAGAAGCGATTACCTTGAGTGTGCCTTTAGTAATAGCAGGCTTGATCATGTTAGCAAAGTCAACTGACCCGTTGTTTGATCCNCCAGCACCTTGCATAGTATGCGCTTCGTCAATGAAAAGAATAGCCTTCTTCTTCACCGCAAGAGCATCTAGTACTTGCTTTACTTTTTCTTCAAAGTCACCGCGATAACGAGAACCAGCAAGCAGAGAACCAACTTCAAGCGAATAAAGTTCATGATCCTTCAAAAACTCCGGAACGCCGCCGGCGATGATTGCGTTGGCAATGCCTTCAGCAATAGCAGTCTTGCCTACGCCCGGGTCACCGACCATCAGCACGTTAGACTTGAAGCGCTTTGCCAGCACGTTGATGATGTCATCGATTTCCTTATGACGACCAATGACTGGCTCCAGTTTATCCTTACGGGCCAAATCAGTAAGATTGATAGTGTACTCATCAAGAATCTCGTCAGCCTGATTAGGACTGATAGCAGAGGCATCTCCTGCGTAGTTTTTCTGCCAATGATTGAGGAAGTCAGACTTATTAACACCATACTTAAGCAAGAAATAGTGAGCATGTGAATTACCTTCGGAGGCAATGCTCATGTACAAGTCAATAGTAGCTACTTGTCTGCGACCAGTAAACAAAACCTGTGTCACTGAACGGTTCATTACACGCTCAAGAGTGTTGGTTCGCTTTGGTTGGCAATTAGGATCCCTAGATTCAATCGCATGAAGACCATTGAGGTATGCTTCAATCTCATTCAACATTAGGTCAGTATCTACGTTGATACCACTAAGACACTTCCTAAAGGGCGGATAAGATACGAGGGCCCAGAGTAGGTGTTCTACTGTTACGTACTGGTGATTCCTCTCCTTAGCAGACTGAACTGCATGTTCAATAATATTTTCAATTTCTGGCGACTGATTCACTGTTTTTACCTTTGTGTGATTACAAGTATTTATGTACTAAGTGTACTACGCTTAATGCTTTCAACAACATCTTCGCTTATATTAGCAGGGGTATATGGTTTTAGCAATAGTATTTGGTCACCGTATACTCCATTACCTATTGGCATTCCATGTCCTGATATTCTAATCTGTTGATTAGGCTGCGTTCCTGCAGGAATGTCAATCTCTAGCTTTACTCCGCTGAATGCTGTAAACTCGACCTTCTTACCGACAATCAAGTCTAATACTGAGATAGGGTAGTTTGAATGTAGATTTGGTCCTTGACGATCAAACTTAAGATCAGGAAGAACGATAAACTCGATGATAAGTTGAGCATTTTCAATCAACCCTTCGTATCTTACTTGATCTCCGCTGCTTACTCCTAGTGGCACTTTTATACTAACGACTTTAGTTCCTTGCGGTGTGCCTAGGTGCAGCGCCTGCTCTTCACTGTGATATGAAGATGATAATGATACAGTAACTCTCGCACGATAGACTTGTTGACTCTGTTGTCTAAATCCACCTTGTCTACCAAACGTTTGGTCAAATGCTGAACTAGCAGTTTGGCCGAAAGCCTGAGCGAATATCTCGCTCATGTCAACACCATTCATGTTGAAATGAAAGCCGCCCATGTTCGGTCTATTATATTGCGGGAAAGGATTATCGTATGCTGATCGTTTATCAGGATCAGATAGTGTCTCGTATGCGACGGATATCTCTTGGAATTTAGCTAGATCACCACCTTTATCAGGATGATACATCATCGCAAGTTTGCGATATGCTTTCTTGATCTCATCCTGAGAAGAAGTTCGGTCAACACCTAAAGTATTATAGTGATCCATATTCATACAATAACATTGTAAGTTTAAGTTGTCAAGACTTATTTTTAAGAAGCAGGAGGACTTGTCGCCACAGAAGTGTCAATAGCTGTCGCACCTTGAATCTTCTCTTGTGTGCGGCCAAATGCAGAGATACCAAGAACGGCGCCCATCGCAATGTGGAACAATCCTGCACCTTGTAGAGTGATAGGTTGCCAAGGTGTAGTCACGCTACCTTTAGTCAACGCTTGTAGGAGAGACCAAGCTATTGGAAATACGATAAAATCAAACGTACAGACTGCCATATACATCCAACCCATAGCTGGGCGCCACTTCTTGTTGATCCAGTCTTCATTCGTATTGGCAACGAGTACATCAGCTCCGTCAGCAGCATTTGTGCCTGCCTTAGTTAGTGCAGCATTTTCTAGATTGAGAGTGTTAGGATTAACTACAGGACTATATCCAGTGTTGTTCACCATGCCGTATGTATTACTCATATTAGGAGCTGACATCATAGGGCCGCCGATGGCCATAGATACAGGTAGGATGAATTGTGTATTTCTCAGTTGCATCTGTCCATAAAAGTCTGGATCATTAACTAATGAATCATAATGTTCATCGTTAGTTGCAACGACTGATAAGTCTTGGCTTTGGTTTCTATGAGGTAGGACCAGATTAACTGAGGTAGTAGTGGTGTCTGTTCCTGTATTTGTGTCGGTCCCTAAATCCGTATCCGACATATTACATCCCCGCCATCGCTTTTAAGTTCTTAATATACTCATCATTTGTGTATGATACTTTTGGCTGTATACCTGCTCTGAGCCTGACTTCATTTAGATTGTCATCTTTGTTGTCCTCGGCCGCATCCTCATCGTCCCCGTGGTCGATCTTGTACTCATTCGGGTTGCAAATGATAGCCTGATGCAAGATTTCTTCATCAGCATCATAGTCATCACCTTCTACTTCTACAGTCCAGTCTTTTAGTCTGTAACCAGTCAACGTTCCTAAATCTGACAATAGAGTAATGATTCTTTTAGGAACAGTTGATCTGCGATCCAGCTCAACAAACACTAGCCACTTGAGTGGTTCAATCTCACCGTCACTTAGGCTTGCATCAAGTACCCAGTCGTACCCACGCTCAAACCAAGTTACTAAATCTTTTCCTGCTAACTTGGAATGTACTGCGAATGTGATAGTTACGATGTCATTGTCAGACCCCATCTTAGCCGCATATTCGTCTACGGTGATCTTGTCTGAAACTTGACCTTCCATATCCAGATAGTTTAGACCTTCGTTTAAAATATTCATCATTATTCTCACATCATCGGTGAGGCGCCAACTGGCGCCTGTTGATTTTGATCTGCTTGTGTGGTTGAACTTGATTCAGTCTTGGTTGAATCGTCAAGGTCCTCATTGTATGCATCTTCAATCTCAGACAAATCAATCGTTTGATCAGCGATGTCGATTGTACCTTCCTTGATGTCATCCATCAGTTCAATTGGAATAGTTATCTGTACGAACCAGACTTTGCGTTCCTTCATTTTTGGATAGCGAGTACCTGGTACAAAATCTTCATAGTCTTTTATTTCTACAGGAACCTTTAACTCGCTCTTTCCATAAACAACCTCACATCCAATTTGGTCAAGTCTTGCTCCGCCACGAGGATCAGGCATTAACTTATAAGGCCACATAAAGATACACTTACAAGTATATCTGCCAATCACTGGACCTTCAACTAGTTCACCTACGCTCCAGTTCTTGAAAGCATAGAGGTCAGCTTCGTCTAAAACTCTTTCAAAGTCAAGAAGAGTAGACATAGAACCATCGGACATGTAGATACCTTTAATAGTATCTACGATGCTGACGAAATCCACATCATTAAAAAATCTATCTGCTGGTAATGAATCACTCATGCAAGTATTTATCTTTCCAACTTATTAATGAAGGAAACACCTTCTCACTGACGAGCATTATATTTATCAAAGGAAGCTGCATTACAGATACTCATAGATTACTTGGTGTCACTTCTTAAATAAACATGAGAGCAAGTTATCGCTTTCTAAAGTAAACTTAGGAGAAAAATGTGACTAAACGTAGAACAAGTGAACTAAGACAAAAAGACACACGTTCATCAAGGAGATATTCAGATAATTACATGAAAGAATCTAAGACTATCGACTTCACACAGACTCAACCCAAAAGGGCTAACAAGAAACCAGTCGAACTAATACCTCAGAGTATAAATCAGGAAAAATATATCATTGCATTGACAGACCCTGAAACAGATATCGTCGTGGTGAGTGGTCCAGCGGGTACAGGAAAAACTTATCTTGCTATGGTAGCAGCTATACAAGCTATGAAGCAAGGAAATTGTCACAAACTAATCCTAACAAGACCAGCAGTTGCTGTGGACGATGAAAAACATGGTTTCTTACCAGGAGACTTGAACGAAAAGATGGAACCGTGGGTCAGACCACTGTTTGATGTATTAAGAGAGTTCTATACAGCTACAGAACTAGAATACATGATCAAAGAACAAGTAATAGAAATCACGCCACTAGCATTCTGTCGTGGTCGTAACTTCAAGGACAGTTACATTATTCTAGATGAGGCACAAAACGCTACACCTAGTCAAATGAAAATGTTAATGACCAGAATCGGTAAAGATAGTAAAATCATCATTACTGGCGATGTGGAACAAACCGATAGAAAGTCTTTAGATAATGGTCTACTAGACCTGACTCATAGACTACAGAAGCGAGGTGTTCCAGGAATGGTTGCTTGTGAGTTTGATAAGAAAGACATCCAAAGACATGAAATAATTGAACATGTCTTAGCTATGTATTCCTAAGGTAAACGGGGCGAAAGCCCCGTTTANCATTTCTTGTCTTTGGCCGTGATTGGTGCTTCTTTTTCAAGTTGCGCAATCAGTTGCGGATATACCTTTTGGTAATAATCACGCATCAATTCAAAGGTAGTGTCGTGTTTCTTACCCTCGATCACACACTTATCGACCTTCTTTTCAGCGAAGTCCATGATGACGTTAGCGTTGGTAAGGTCTGAGTTTCGTACACGTTTGGAAACAGACACCATCTCGTCAATCTGTCCGCCGGGTCTACGGGAATATGATACTAGTAGGTACCTCACGCAGTAAGCTCCGCTAGCGAGGCAGCTAATGATATTTCAGGAATACCGACGAGTGGAAGATTTGCCAAACCATTACGAATGATAATGATCGCTGCGTCTTTCTTTTCTTGTGACTTTCCCCAAAGATCGAGATTATCATACGCCCAACGATATGTGTCCTCGATACGAGTTGGATACATGCCGATATACTGTAGAAGTTGTTGGCGACCTTCAAGAATCTTTCCAGACTTAAACAACTCTGTCGCAGTAAGAAGAATTTCATCTTCACTGCTATTTTCAACTACTGGAGGAAGCAGCTTTCCAGACTTTGAGTTGTTCTGTAATTGATTTAGACACTTGCGCAAGTCTGGGTATGACGCACGAACATATGTGTCAAGCGTGTCTAGTTCAAACTCAATGTTCTCAGTGATCAGAACCGTTGCGGCGCGACCAGTAAACTCTGTAGCATCCGGGCGAGCAATATGGAACTTAAAGCAGCGAGACTCACGAAGTGCTGGAATGATCTTATGTTCATAGTTACAGGTCAGAATGAATCGGACGGTGTCAGAATAGGTTTCCATATCGCTGCGAAGTGCAGCTTGGAAAGCAGGAGATGTATAATCTGCTTCGTCCAGTAGAACAATCTTAAACTTACCAAACGGCATCGTCTGTGAAAATCTGCTGATCTTGTCTCTAACGATGTCAACACCGCTCTCACGAGAAGCATTGATCTCCATGACATCGTATTCTTGCACAGCTAGTTCTTTGATGAGAACCTTAGCAAGAGTTGTCTTTCCGGTACCTGGATCACCTGAGAGAAGAAGATGCGGAATCATCCCCTCTGCGATCCAAGCTTCTACTTGATCTTTTTGTCGCTGATCAACGAACACGTAGTCATTGATCGAAGTGGGCCTGTAAGCCTCAACCCAAAGTTTAGATTTCAAAGTGTGCCTCTATCTTCATTTATACTTGATAATACTCTAGGATCATGATCAAAGTCAAGAGGAATATCATCTTCTTTGACTTCAGTTGCCCGTTTGTTGGCTAACATGAATGCGTATGCCGCTAAGGCTAGTGCACCAAACACTGCGATGTAGGGCAACGCTGTCTTTAAGTTTTCCTGAGTTTTAGATTTCAATTGGATTCTCGTAAAATCGGGGAAGCGACGCCGGCGTGGCGCCATATTTTCTCGCTTCCCCTTCTTTTAGTATTCTTTATCAGTCATAGTATAGTCGTTAACGTACTCATCGCTAATTAATAAAATATCATTAGGGTCTACTTTACGGATAATTTTCTCGCCGTCCGCGTCTTCAATAGTCTGTCCGCGCGACCAGCGACCGTGTGCTATCATAATATATTTTCCTACTTTAATTTCTTCGTCTTTAACTTTAGGTCCCACTGCGTATATTTTTGCCCAGCGAGGCCGAATCCCTGCACTTTTCATGTCATCGTCCATGAGAATAATTCCCCCACGACTTAGACGTTCATTGAATTCCATGCCATACACTAAAATTGTATCGTTCAGTGCTCGTAGTGTATTGATTTTTGTTCTGGTGAGATTTACTTTTGTTGCCATTTGTATTTATTTGCTTTTAGTAGGTTTAACGAAGTCTGGTGCTTCACTTGCTGGTTTAAGGGCTACTTGCGCTTCCTTGATTGCTTCAATTTCATCTGCTTCGGTGTCGTCTTCAAGTTCTGCTTCCTGCGGAAGTAGCACATCTTCTTCCTCTGAAACAAGAATGTCTTCTACTGGAATAGGCTTTGAAGGGGCAATCGGAGTTGCCGGAGCGTCTGCTGTCACTCTATCTGCCGGTCTACGTTGAAGTCCCATGTTTACCTCATTAGCAGCACGATTAGTTACTGTATTTTGGTATCGTTGACTTACACGTTGATTTACTGGAACTAAGATTCTGCCTTGAGAGTCAATCGTATCTCCCCTAGCATTTACCTTCATGTTACCTACGGCCTTAACACGTTCGTTTTGCGCTGCGAGGCGACCCATGTCAATGTGTCTTCCTTTTGCTGTTCTATGTGTTGCCATACTTAATCTCCTTTTATATATTTATACTCGCAAATATACGACTTTATTTTAAAAACTCAGTTATGGATAAGTCATAGTATAATGAGTTTATCTTATGGACTCCTATGAGATACAAGACGAAACTACTGACACTTGATCCTCTACCTACTCCCCATACTACCTTATTACTACGCATTGTGTCAACAAGGTATTTCAAATAGCGTAGAAGCATAAACATATTCCGATCTTGGTAGAGAATCAACTCTTCTCCGGCTCGTTGTAGTTCAGGCTCGGATGCACATTGCTCTAGTACGAACTTAGCGATGTCAAAGTCTTTATATGCGTCAGGAATAAACCAATTCTGTCTATTGCTGCTATCAAAATCGTCTATTGTTTGATCACTAACTGTATATTGTATGATTTTTGGAATATGATCTAGATTTAAGTTTGGATCAAAACTAATAGGATCCGATACTAATACATTCTTTAGTCTTATATTAGGATCCGATAGATATAAGTTACAGAGGTCCTGTTCGTCATAAACCTGTTGACCATACTTGTCTGTAATCATAAATGTATTATATCACTATACTATTAAAAGTCAACTACTTTTTAGTCTTTTGTTTCCAAGATAATCCTAAATCACTCCACTTGTTGTCTTCAAACAGGGTAACGATGTTGCCGTCTGATTGTAGTGCTAGATCGTGGTCGCATAGACAGATTTTAGGACTATTCCACCAATGGTCGCCACTTCCAAAGTTTTCCGATACTTCCGAAACGATGCTGTATCTAACTCCGTCGCTCATTGAGGAACCTAATATCATATCAGTGATACTGAGTTTATTCTCCATTATCGCGTTAAGTTTTAATAGCAGAATCATACCAAATATTTGGTCGTATGGGTCCTGAGGTAGCTCACAGACTTTGATGTTTAATGCCTTAAAGTTGTTTATATCTTCTCTACTGTTAGTGTTCACTGATATAGAGTTTTGAACAACTTTATGTAGAAAATAATTCACTCTATTCATAGCCACATTCTGTTCTCTTACCGAATCAGTGTTTACTAAAACGGACAATGCTATGTCATAGGAATTTACAAAGAACCTACCTTCAATATGCAAGGCAGATTGAAAGTTGAAATCTTTCTCAATTCTTGTGCTGTTCATGGCCTGACTGAATGTTAATCTTAGTGCTTAGCTTTTGCTTGTCAAAAATCTCATCCATCTTTTTTCGCTGTTGGCTCTTGTGTCCTTCAATAACCATTTGGAGTTGATGAATAAGAGGACCGTTCTGTGTTCTGTAGGCAAATGTTAGTTTTTTATTTAGGCTGGTTATGATCTCTTGAAGTTCTTCAAGAGATTTACTTTCCAGTGTAGTCTTGTTGAGAAACGGATGCTCAATCATTGTTTTACCAAGCGTCTAATGCGACTCTAGTCCAGATGTTGCTACCATTGTAAGATGTTGCTACTGCAGGAGTAGTTGAGTAATTAGCAGTCGTTAGCGCGAAATTAGAGCCTGCACTACCACTCGTTCTAGTCTGGCTGATTGCGATGTTAGGGGAACTGATGTAAGTGATGTAGTATACATCATTCGCAACGATTCCACCAAATACATTGCCAGTAAAGATGATCGGAGCATCTAGTTCTAGGCTTGACGTATTGTTGAGAGTGATGACATTGCCTGTTGCGAAGGTGTTAAGCATTTGCTTAGCGACGGTAGTAGAATCAAAAGTGCTGGTGCATACATAGAAGTAGTTTGCGTCAACCGCTACTGTACCGGCAGTATCACCTTGTAATCCAGTTGGGGGAGGAGTGCGTTGCTGAACTTCTGTTGATTGAAATGGTCTATTTACTGGGGATACAGTGATAGTGTTTCCGCAATCAATCGTTGAGAAAGTGTATTCTAGAATCGTAGTGTTTGCAGGTGCAGTTAATGTTGCAGTGTCCCCTATAGTTGCGTAATTCTCCAGAAGAGTTACGCCGAAGTTATTATTTGAGGATACACACGCACTTGGTAAAGAGATAACTGCGTTTGCGTTTGATACTGAGAGTCTTAATACTACGTTACTCTCAGTATTAGTCGGAGCCCATCCACCAAACTGTAGTGTGACATTCCCAGTAACTGCGCCGTATTGAACATCAGCCTGATTGACATTGACTAGAACAGTACCTACAAGTGCGTTACCTAAGTTGTAGGTCGTTGACCTAAAGCCGCGCACGGATGCGTTACTGATAAGAGCATTAGCCATATCGTTGTTTAGTGTAGAATTGTTTAGTGCAGCCTTCAATACTACTTTAGATTGCAGGTCAGTGATCTCAGCAGCACCGGTATTAAGCTGTGTCGTGATTTGACTGAAGTTATCTCTAAACCCTTGAGTGCTGTTGTTCTGCCCGGGCACAGGGTAATTCGTGTTGATTCCGTTAGTGTTAATTTGACTTGTCATATTTCTCTATTCCCATACACTCTATTTATTGTTCATATTGGGTTGTTGTAGGTAAAATCGTAGGTCTTGGGAACAACACTTGGAAATTCTCAGAATTTAATGGATCAGGAGTTGGAGTAGCACTTGGTAGTCCAGTCCAGGCAGGAGGATTGAGCGTGTTCTCATAGTTGTATGTGATGCTCTTATCCACCATAAATCTATCAATCTTGAAGTTTATAGTGTTGAGGGTGTTTAGCTGTCCTACTGGATTCAACCAGTTGTTTTGAATTTGATATTGAATATATTGAGCATAACTTACAGTAGAACCATTTAGAGTAGTAGTGCCCGGCGCGCAATATGCTATCACCCAAGCCGGAGTATATCCTAGAGTAGAACCATTCGGCTGCTGACTTGTCATCCATAATGGTAGAACATTTGAGTTATGAACTTGCCCTAGGTTCTGTGCTACTCGCTCTCTCATGTTGTCAAGAGAGTTTGGATAGAGGCTTCTAGCAAATCCTGGAGTCAAGCTAGTATAGAACTCTTGACCGTTCGGTGCTTCTATATAACTAGTAAAGATATCAGTCTCACTGCTGTACCACGGCCCTAAGTTTAGTGGTATAAGCCTTGGCCAGTAAATCTCTTCGGATACACTCACGCCAGATGGATTGACTAGATTATCAATAACTTCACTATAGACTACTTCATACAGAACGTTGTTATTACTATCTCTAGCAGTAGCAATGTTGATTTGCCCTAATGTGATGTTTCTCCAATAGTGATTCTTCGTGATCGCAGCAACATACTCGTCAAGATCACTAGCATAGATTCCATATGCATGTTCGTATATCACATCTGTAGCTTTTCCGAAATACGGGTCATCTGCTCTATAGAGATAATCAGTTGGAATCAATGAAGTGTTGTTCAATAGTGTTGACAACAGATTCCTGTCGTTTACGCTAGGTGAACATTGAATGTATAGAGTATCAGTCGGTTGCGAGAACTCCTGATATACTGAAAGCGTGAATGTTTCTGTAGAAGTTACAGCCGGAAAAGTAGGCGAGTATGCTTGTACAGTAAAGGTGAAGTCGGTTGTAGTACCTGCTTCTGCTAGCGATTCGTTCGGTTGATATGCTACTACTCCAGAAATCTCTCCAGTATCAAGCAATGTGAGATTAGGTGGAAGTGATCCTGATAATAATCGGTAAGACAATGGCACATCACTTGATGCTTGAACTATCCTAGTGCTTACAGTTCCATTATAAATCTGTCCCATATTACTTGGAGTTACCCAAGTGATCACGCCAGTCACATCGTTGGATACTCTAAGAGAGAAGTTGAATGTAGGTGATACTATTGCAGGATTGTTTGCTTTAGCAACAGACACGCTGAAGGAGAAATCACTGATAGTATTATTGCTGACTATTGGAATACCAGTTATCCATCCTGTATTTGGATTACCAGTAGCCCAACTAGGTAAGTTTTGGAATGAGTATGCTATTGGATTTGAATCAAAGTCATAACCTAGAATACTGAATGAGAAGAATGTGTCACTAGCTATCTGTCCAATGTAGGCGGGAGTGCTAGGTTCATACGTGTTACCGCGCGAGTTCGCCGGTAGAACATAGTAACCATAGTCTTGTTCATTGTTTCCTATATTATAGGTTTGCGGACGAGTGTTAAACGCAGCAGGGACTCTAGTATTAGGTGGAGCGTTTGGAGCAGGAGATAGTGCGTTTTGATTTTGCACCGTGATCGCATATGCTTGAACATTGCTACCTAATGGACTTCGTAACTCTAGAGTGAATGAATAAGTCTCTATAGTAGGTTGCCCAGTAGACACACTAGGCAGAGTCACTGTCATATAGCCTACTGTGTCAGTCAGTAGGAAAGTTGGACCACCTACGGTCTCAGAAATAGTGAACGTGACTGTATCTATTACGGAACTGACATAGTATGTTGTGCTTGCGTTCACTCCACCGAACACTGAACCTGAGAATACAACGGGTCTGCCGACAGTAAACCCGGCAGTAGTAAGACAGATGATAGTGTTGGCAATAGTGACACTAGCGGAAGTAGATATCGCCTCCATGTTTACTTGAATGACAGGCGCGGCCGCATAACCGCGTAGTAGCCCATATTCATTGATCTCTATGCCAGGAGGAAGTTGCCCTTGATTTACTCGTATAACGACAGGATTGGTAGTTATAGGGTTGCTATATTGAATCTGGTATGAGAACCAGGTGCTGTCAAGTATCGTGGCGATCACACCTGGAATAGTAGTGAGTGCAGGTGCTGCTGTGCTTGTGATTACAAGACTAAAGGTTCTATCTCTTATATTTTGTTGATCATCTGTCGCTCTCACCACGAATGGATATGTAGTGTTATTACCTACTAAGTTAGCAGTACCTGTTATAAGTCCATTAGAGTTCATTGATACGCCGGTTGGAAGACTCCCGCTGATTATAGTATATGTCATCGTTGTAGCAGGGGCTTGTGCCGACGCTGATAGCTGATACACTACCACGCCAGAGCTTGGCCAAGTACCTATAGATCCTGCTGGGGTATTCCAAACCGGCTGAGCCATCTTATTCTTTATCCCAACGCAGCAAGAGCAAGGTCATAGCCACGCTTTCTATCTTCTAATCCGATGCTACCACCGTTGATTCTTCTAGTGAGCCCGGTGAAATCATCCTGGTCAGCGTAGGCATTTAACTTGTTCGTTTCCCAATACCATATCGCACTTGCTACTGCGCCTTCTGGAGTTTTCATGTAGTTGACAACTTCATCTCTAGTCATGTCAACTGCTATAGCAAACTTAGTGTAGTTTTGTCTGCCAGTTATTTGAATCAATCCACGACCACAATATGCATAGCCGTCCCCTGATGCTTCATCTCCGTTTCCCATACGATTAGCATAAACTTTATTAGCAATCTTTTCTGGTTTATGTGCATAAGGAAGTGCAGCGTCAACTGAATAGAAGTATTTCTTGAATGTTATGTATAATGATTGCGCTGAGTAGTTAAGATTCTCTTGAATAAAGTTGAATTCTCCTGATTCGTGCGCTACTTGTGCTAGGAATGCAGCCATTCGTTTGTTGTTTTGAAACAGGTCGAATGCTTCTCCTACTTTATTTAAAGGATCCACATATCTGCTTAACACTGAAGCCGTAGTGTTAGGGCAGATTTTTTGTAATAGTTCTAGTGTAACAGTAGCCATGACTCACCCTTGCCCACGATATGCTTTATAGCTAGCACGCTTCTTCTTATTCATAGTGCTGAACTTTATTGAAGAAGGATTCTTTCCTTGAGAACTTTTGCCTCTATTATTACTGAATGTGACTTTGGTCCCTTTATTTGAGCCCGCCGCTGCGCTTGACTTAGCCATTTAGTTTCCTTTTCTATTATGAGTATGTTGATCCAACCGAATACCATTGTGTAGTTGTCGGTGAGACGAATTGTAGAGTTGCGCCAGCTGGATGAGTGAATGCAGCATTGGCGGCGAGAGTGTTTATTATTCCTCCAGAAGCAGGGTAAACATTAAGTGAGTTCGCAGAAGTATTAGTTATTGTTATTACTGTTCCTGCTACAGCCGGAAGAACTACACCATTTGCGCCGCTTACTACAGTGCTAACAACGTTTATTTCTTTAGAGATCACCGTCGCAGTACTTTGAGTAGAGCCAGCAGCAGATATGCTTGTTCCGATTGAACGAATATGATATGTATTAGCTATTATATTGGCACCGGTAACGTTACCGGATGATGTTAATGATGTTAGTGTACCAACTGATGTGATGTTTGATTGTGCAGCAGTAGTCACGGTACCAGCAACCAAGGCGTTTGCTACTTGGCCAGAGACATTAGCACCAGCTACTGCATACGCATTCAATGCATTACCAACGTTACCTGTAACATTAGCCCCGGTGATTGATGTTAATGAACTACCAGTTCCTGTGGTTAATAGATAGTTGGCTGCAACATTACCGCCCAAATATGCTGAGTTATTCGCATTTGCTACTGTACCCGAGACGTTAGCACCTGCTACTGCATTTGCTGTCGTTGCGTAAGTTACTGCACCCGAGACGTTAGCACCAGCTACTGAGTTAGCACTGCCTGCACTCGTTGCATATGTCGCATTTGCTACTGTACCCGAGACGTTAGCACCTGCTACTGCATTTGCTGTCGTTGCGTAAGTTACTGCACCCGAGACGTTAGCACCTGCGACGGCGTTTGCTGTCGTTGCGTAGTTGGCTAGATTTACAGTACCTGAGATATTAGAAGCAGAAACTGAATATGCAGTACCGGCAGTTACGGCGTATGTCGCATTTGCTACCGTACCGCTGACATTCGCGCCTGCCACTGCGTTTGCTGTTGTTGCGTAAGTTACTGCACCAGAAACATTTGCTCCCGCAACTGAGTTAGCAGTTGTTGCGTATGCCACAGCGCCCGTTACGTTAGCACCAGCTATTGAGTTGACGCTGCCTGCGCTTGTTGCATAGGTTGCATTTGCTACAGTACCTGATACATTAGCGCCTGCAACTGCGTTTGCTGTAGTTGCATAAGCAACAGCACCAGAGACGTTAGCACCAGCTACTGCGTTTGCAGTCGTTGCGTAAGATACTGCCCCTGAGACATTAGAGCCTGCTACTGCGTTTGCTGTAGTTGCATAAGCAACAGCACCAGAGACGTTAGCACCTTGGATACTAGATAACGCATTACCATTACCACTGAAATAGTTAGCACTTACTAGATTACCACCTGCTATATTTCCTGCATTGATGTTTCCGGTCACGATCAAGCTTGTCAATGATCCTAAGGATGTGATGTTTGGTTGTGCGTTAGTAGTTACAGTAGCAGCAGTTGTCGCGGAAGTCGCAGTACCACTCAGTGAGCCGACAAACGTTGTCGCAGTGAGCGAACCATTTGCTAGATTACCGCTTATTGACACATTGAAATAGTTTTCTGAGTAGCCGTTTGCAGATGAGGTGACAAATGTAGGATATGCAGTAGTTGAAGATGATGAGTTAGTTAAAAGACCATTGGCGCTTGTGGCATTTGCTACAGTACCGGAAATATTCGCACCTTGAATGCTAGATAACGCATTACCATTACCACTGAAATAGTTAGCAGTTACTAGATTACCACCTGCTATATTTCCTGCATTGATGTTTCCGGTCACGATTAAGACTGTTAATGTACCTACTGATGTGATATTTGGTTGAGCATTAGTAGTCAGGTTTCCTGCAACAGTAGTGAATGTGCCACCTGTAGCACTTACGTTACCGGCAGACAACCCATTAGTAATAGTGACATTTCCAGTAGTTTTATTGAATGTAAATCCAGTGTTTGCTGCAAAGTTGTTTGAATCGTTAAATAGAACCTGAGTGTTGGATCCAGGAGCACTTGTGAGTGCAGTCACAGTCTGCCAGATTGTTCCGCCGGCACCATTTGATACTAATACCTGATTGGATGATCCACCGGACAACGTTAGATTGCTTGCTGGTCCGAGATTTACAGGACCACTCACTGTCAATCCAGTCAATGTGCCGACAGAAGTGATATTTGGCTGAGCATTAGTAGTTAATGTTCCCGCTATAGTACCTGTACTGATACCAGTAGTGCTCACTACTAATACGTTAGCAACACTAGTTACCCCGAAAGTCACATTACCATTCGCGCTTACCGAGACATTACTATTGCCGTTAACGATAGATGTACCAGATGCAACCGTGATGTTAGATAGTAGTCCACCGTCACCCTGGAAGTAGTTGGCTGTTGCTAGATTACCTAAGTTTGCATTTCCAGATGTTAGATTGCCTGTTACAGAAAGAGAAGTTAAAGTGCCAACTGATGTGATATTTGACTGTGCGGCAGTAGTCACGGTACCTGCTGTTAATGCATATGTCGCATTTGCTACGGTACCCGAGACGTTAGCACCAGCTACTGAGTTTGCTGTACCAGCACTTGCTGAGTAAGTCGCATTTGCTACAGTACCAGAGACATTAGCACCAGCTACTGCGTTTGCGGTCGTTGCGTAAGATACTGCACCAGATACATTAGCACCTGCGACGGCGTTTGCAGTACCTGCTGTTACGGCGTATGTCGCATTTGCTACCGTACCGCTGACATTTGCTCCAGCTACTGAGCTAGCAGAGCCTGCACTCAGTGCATATGTAGCATTTGCTACAGTACCCGAGACGTTAGCACCTGCTACTGCATTTGCTGTTGTTGCGTAAGATACTGCCCCTGAGACGTTAGCACCAGCTACTGCATTTGCTGTTGTTGCGTAAGATACTGCCCCTGAGACATTAGAGCCTGCTACTGCGTTTGCTGTACCTGTTGTTACTGCGTAAGTCGCATTTGCTACAGTACCAGATACATTAGCACCTGCTACTGCATTTGCTGTTGTTGCGTAAGATACTGCACCCGAGACATTAGCACCATCGACTGAGTTAGCAGTAGTTGCGTATGCTACAGTACCAGAGACGTTAGCGCCTGCAAGTTGACTTAGACCAGCGCCGTTACCAGTGAATACTCCAGTATTTGCTGTAAAATTAGCAGCAGTTACTGTACCGTTTACATTCAAACCAGTTAATGTACCGACACTTGTGATGTTCGGCTGTGCAGCAGTAGTTAGGTTTCCAGTCAAGTAGTTACCGGAAATAGTATCAGCACCACTGAGATTACCTGCAGTAATGTTACCTGTAACTGTCAAGTAACCAGAAACATTGCCACCAGTAGAAGTAACAGTAAGAACTACATTTCCGCCGGCGGCAGTAACTACATTTCCGTCTGAGGCAGCGATGTTTGTATAGCTAGTACCATTTACTATATATGGTCCAGGTGCCGCTTGAACGTCAGTAAGATAGTAACCATTACCAGCGAAGTAGTTGGCGTTGACGGCGTTTCCTAAGTTAGCATTTAGACTTGTGATGTTTCCCGAGAAGTTACCTACAACCGCGGTTACGTTGTTCAATGAGGTTAAGTTACCAGCAGTTAGTCTCCCAGTTACACTTACATTAGAAGTGAAGGTTCCGTTTGCCGCATTTACATTTCCAACATTTGCGTTACCAGTGTTAGCGTAGATGTTACCGGTAGAGATTAAGTTTGAACCAGTGAGGTCACCTGTAGAAACAAATGATGATGTAGTGAATGAGTTGTTAGCTACAATGTCATTGGCTGTTATTGTCTGGCTTGCAGTGATATTGTTGACATTAGCAACATTGTAAGGCAAGTCTATGAATATCTGGTCAGTTGACTGAGTGATAATACCTACGCCGCCGGCTATACCGTAGTTGTTAGAACCATTGAGGCCCACAGCAAGAGTATGGCTAGTAACTTGGACACAAGCAATGTTCGCTGATATAACAACATTACCGGTAGGTGCATTTACCGTGATACCAGCCCCAGGGGTGTTGTTAACAGATAGCACAGTTTGGGACGATAAGTCCGTAAAAATTTGCGTAAAGTTATTCTGTACCTTAGTAAATGCGGTACGAATAGCATCGGCGCTTGGATCATCAGGAGACGTACCAAAATTAATGTTCTGTTGTGCCATTGGGTCTACACTCTCATATTATGATGTATTTATCTGTTATGGATTACAAATGCTTCACCAAAAAAATAGCCGGGAACAAACCCGGCTATTGTAGTTTTTCTACGAATATTACTTAAGCCCTGCTAGCCTTGTCCAGTCGCTGAGTGACTCATTCACTGAATAACCCATACGATCCTTTTCACCAGCGATAACAGGAATAGTTGTTTGGCCAGTTGATTTAGGCTTGTTTAGGCCGCCCGAGATTACTCTGGTCATGAAGTCAATATCTTGTTCAAAAGTAGTGTCCGATACAGACTTTCCGGGGCCCGCGTCGTTTGCCCACTCAGTGAGGTCGTCGTCGCCGCCGCGTGGATCGTCTGGGTGCCTACGAGGGAATCTAGGATCCTCGTCGTCTTCCTCTGAGTCAGTTGAGTCTTCTTCATCTTCAGCCATAGTAGGTCTGTCAGTTTGATCAGCACTTGCTAATGCAGCGTTTGCAGCAGCATTTCCCGCAGTATCATTGCTAGAGTTAGCTGAGCCGTTATTTGGTGGATTCTGTGCACCAGCATTATCTTCAGCAACTTCATATTCTAACTGCTCTTCCGATTGGACTTCACCAATCTGTCTCATAGGACCAGCGCCACATTCACACGTTGCTTGGCCGCATTCTTCACATCCTGCATCGCCTTCTTCGTCAGCATAATCTTCTGATCCACCCGAGGATTCCACACCTGACAATCTCTTCATCAATGAGAGCATATCGTCGTGATCACCCACCACTTCAATGTCGCCTGGTGTGTTAGTTTCGCTTGATGGTGCTGCTGACATTCCTCTTGGAGCTTCAGCTGGCTCGTCGCCACCAAAGATTCCCATACCAGCTTGCTTTACGATAGCAAGTAGCTTGTCTGCTTCTGCGTCAGTTGCATTTACATTTACTGAGTCCGGTGAGTTTGGATTATCCTTAGAGATAGAAACTGAGAGTCCTTCACTCACTTCTTCACCTTCGTTGATGAGCTTAGCTAGTTCTTTATCCCATGATTCAAATGCATATTCATCAATCTTTGCGTTGTATCCGCTACGATCATTGAAGGTCTTTCCACCTAGCTTGAATCGTCCGCCATTTGGTGTTCTTGCGAGTGCAGCAGTGAACGCATTGCCTTCTTCAAACTCATCTTCTTCTATGGCTTGATCTGCCATGCCACTGACTGTTGCTCTAGGAGCTTCTTTTACAAGACCTTGAATTGGTCTCATGTGAGCATGATCGGAATGGCATTCGCATGGGCTGCAATTGCAGTCTGTGCAAGCATCTTCATATACACCCTCTTCCATCGGAGACATACCGTAGCACTCATCAAGGCCTTCCTTGTAACCTTCGTGATAGGCACAAAATTCGCTTGGATCTTCGTAGTTCTTACCTACGTGTGCATGTCCCTTGAGGCCATGTGATTTGCCCTCTAATCGGGCCGCTCTAATACGATTAGACATGTTTTCCTTTACTTCTTTTCTGTTATCTCTAGTAATTGGTGTGCAACCTTGTTTGGTAATTTTTTCTCCAGCTGTCGCAGCTTTGAATGACCTATATAAGGAACCTTTTGG
>JGI26470J50227_1000243_pt1 | contig 24776 bp, 23 predicted proteins | sample FreactTroBogLake_FD_50227 | JGI IMG/M metagenome (IMG submission 50227) | reverse complement strand
TTTGAGACGCTGACCTTTAGCCATATTTAGCACTCCTTTAAGGTGAGAGATTATCAAAAATCCTCTCTTCTGGAGTGGTACTAAAAATTAGGTCAGTTCAAACTAGGCGCTCAATATTAAGAGGGTTATCTTCTCCATCTGAATCCATGGTGACCACTGCATGAGATTCCATCTTTGATGCCCACTCTAACCCCACACACAATGCTACTTGATGGCCATAGTTTGCCTTTAATGTAATTAGAGTGCCAGAAATTTTTGCCTCATTAAATATGGTTCTACTGAATTTGTTTTTTATAGACCCATCATCTACCACTACAATATGAAAATCATATTTTTTAATATCTTTTATTTTTTTAACAGCATTTGAAGCGAATCAAGATCTTCATATACCGGAGTTACTACAACAACCATTTTTTTTTGGCTATTCATCTTATATATGCATTAAATGTTATATACATTACTACTATTTTTTTAAGCCGTTTACACATTTCCATATTTATTGTTTTTTATCATCCTATACCCCTTAATTAAATCTTTGATGCCTTCGCCTAAAGAATATTTTGCTGAAAAGCCTGTTGCCTCAATTTTTTTATTAGAGACAATATAATTTCTTTGATCAGGATCCTTTCCAACCTTCTCTTCAACAAAGACGAAATTCGGAAGTTGTTTTTTTATTTCTTGGCATAATTCTTTTTTAGATACATTAGCATCAGATAAACCAACGTTATAAATTTCACCCCTCATTTGATTAAAATTATTAATCCCATGTATGAATGCTTTCGACACATCTTTTACATGTACATAATTTCTTTTAAAATGACTTTCAAATAAGACTACAAAACCATCGTTCACAGCTCTATAAGTAAAGTCATTAACAAGCAAATCTGTGCGCATTCTTGGTGACATTCCGAATACCGTGGCAAGCCTGAAACTTACGGCGCCCCCTCTTTGCATTAACTCCTTTTCAATTTCAACTTTCTCTATTGCATAACGTGAGATTGGTCTTAATGGTGAATCTTCTGAGCAAAAATTGTTTTCATCCCCAGTACCATAAGCGCTATTTGTCGTGGGCATTAAAACCATTTGTTCCCGTGATAATAGCTTTATCATTAGCGTAATTGCATCGTGGTTGGTTGTTGTAGCCCCGATGGGATCTAAATTACAGAGGGGCGCCCCAACAAGAGCCGCCAGTGGAATAACAATGTCCACGTTCTTCAATAAGGGGGCCATTACACTTTGAATTCGAATATCCCCTTTAACAATTTCAAAGTTCGGATCATGACAAACGTGATTTAGGCTGGCTTGCTTAAACATAAAGTTATCTAAAACTGTGACTTTATGGCCTGCAGCCAATAGATCTGGTACTAATGTTGACCCTAAGTATCCAGCGCCACCTGTTACTAATATTTTGTAGGACATATAACTCTTTCAGATTTTTAAATTTTAAATATTTATACGCATTATATTCACAAAGTGACGTATAAAAAAGATACATTATTTTTAAAACGTTAGCTGCATCACTTGTGTATATGATACTAAAATCAGCACCTTGATAATACCGCCATCATTCTAGATAAATATAATATATTTAGTATTTCTTTTGTACCTCTTGCATTAATGATGATTTCTTTTTTGTAATGTACGCCAGGATATTCATTTTATTAACTCTTAAGGATTTATTATTTATGAAGCAAATTAGGAATAAATTTTTGAGCAAAAAGATAATCTGATGGGATTCCAATATCTACAAATTGACCAAATTGTAAAAAACCCATTATGTTTTTCCCGTCATTAATCAACGCTGGCAATACCTCATCTTCCAACGAATATTTTTTTCCAGGCTCAAAGATTGAAGATGCAAATATTTTTGGGTTAATGAAATATGCGCCACCATTAGCAAATTCACCACTCTGAGATTTTGCTGATTTCAATTCACTTACTTTACCTTCTGTATCAAGTAGAACACCCCCATAACGATCGGCCTCCCTTGCCTTAAATAATGCAATCGTCCAATCTGATTTATTTTGCAGATGAAAATGTTGCAAATCTGCAAATGAAACTTGGAAATAAGTGTCACCATTTAATAATAGAAAAGGCTCATTCAAGGCCTGTGCTGCCAAGACTAAACCTCCGCCCGTACCCAAAGGCTTATTTTCTTCTACATAAGTAATAGGAGTCTGTTTGTATCCCGCTCCAAAATGATCAATGATTATTTTACTTTTATAGCCTACTGATAATATGAATCGCGATACCCCTTGATTAATCCAATAGTCCATTAGATACTCAAGAAATGGGCGATCACTAATTTTAGCCATGGGCTTAGGCACCCCAGAAACAACACTTCGAAGTCTTGTTCCAAGTCCACCAGCCAAAATGACGGCAGTAACCATACTATCTTTATACAGAGTTAATAATGGCACAAAGCTTATCAATCTCCTCATTGGTCAAGTCAGGAAAATTGCCAATGTAAAACCCATAGAAATGGATATGCTCAGTGTTAGGAAATTCTAAGTGATGTCCATTAGGAACAATTCCTTTTAAATAGGGCTGCCGAATCTGATTGCCACCGCCAGCACTCCCCCTTCGAAATTCAACGCCTGATCCCCGTAATTTAATCATCAAGCGCTCTACTAAGTCATTATCTGGATTTTTAAGAATTAAATTAAATGCGTAATTACTTGATCCCTCCAACTTAAAATCTGTACGGTATCTAGATGAATCAATTGTCTTCAAAAACCGATGTAAATTTTCTGTTCTACGCTCAACGATCTTATCAAGTCGCTTCAACTGACTACGCCCCATAATGCCCCCAATTTCTGTATTTCGTGCATTGTAGGCTGCATAAGCAAATATAAAATCCGGATTTAATTCAGGATAGTTCATCTGATAAGATGATCTTAGCTCAGAATCGTTGGCCTCACGAACCATTCCATGTGAACGTAACATCCTCGCTTGTTGATAAACCTTAGGGTCATTCGTGCAAATCATTCCACCTTCAACTGTACTCATATGATGAGCATAGTAGTATGAAAAATTTGAAATCCAACCAATACTTCCTAGCTTTACTCCATTATGAGTTGCACCATGAGACTCGCATACGTCCTCAATTAGTGGTATGTTTCGACGCTCCAATTCTTTAATTAATTCATCAGTTAAACCATCGAAACCTTGTACATGCGTCAGGAATACAGCGCGAGTTTTATCGGAAATTTTTCTTAAAATCTCGGCCGGATCCATTGCCAAAGTTTGCGGGTCGATATCGGCAAAGATTGGGGTAAAACCATTCTGAAGCACTGACGCAATATCGGATACCCATGCTAATGGGGGTGTAATAACCTCCCCCCCTTCCGGGTGTTTAATTTTTAAAATAGCCATTGTCAACAAATTCGCTGAAGCACCTGAATTCACGAATACACTGTATTTGACGCCAAGCCACCTAGACCACTCAGCCTCAAATTCACGGACATTTTCCCCATTAGTTAATATAGGATCTTCTTGCTTTAAGTGCTCTATCACAGCATCAAGATCTTCGCGCAAAATATTGTTACGCATCAATGGAAATTTCATCATGTTTTTTAAATTAAATTGAAAGTGATTGAATAAAAATTATTACAGCATTTTTAATGTAATTGGGTCCAATGCCGGCCTTCTCATGCAGCTCCTCTCGAGAGCCCAATTCAAAACGATACCCTCCCTGCACTCCTAGATTCAATAAAGGTAATGTCAAGTGTCGTCTTGCAAGAAATTCAAACATCATTGAATCTACACCTCCGCGACCTCTAAATCCCTCCTCCATTGTTACCAGGCCTTTGTAGCGCTTTAACAACAAAACCATTTCCTCATCATTAAAGTTTGCTATGTCGAATAAATCAACCACGCCAACATTAATGCCACGGGCACTTAAGCTATCGGCTACCTTTATTGCAGTCTGCATCATAAAACCTGTGGCCAAGAGGCACACTTCCGAACCCTTTCGATGTTCATGAAAACCAATATTTAAATTTGGGGTAACTTTTTCATATATAACAGGCAGCACTTGAGCATCAAAACGTAAATATTTTGGCCCCATAACCTCAATACAGCGATCGAATAGTAAAGCCGCACTAACATGATCTGCTGGAGACAGGACTTGAAAATTTGGCAATGCTCGCATTAAAGTGATGTCTTCATAGCATTGATGAGTAGGCCCTGAAACAACATAACTATATCCAGCGCCTACACCAATTAAATTAACATTCATTGGCCTTACTTCAGAAAGGAGGGCTAAGCTTACACGTATTTGCTCAAAGCATCGCATAGTAATAAAAGGGGCAATGGCATAGGCAAAAACTGTATAGCCCTCCAATGCTAGGCCGGCAGAAATATTGATTAAATTTTGCTCGGCAATACCGACATTGATAAAACGATGTGGAAAATCTGAGCGAATATTATCAAGAACAGGTGAGCCAAAATCAGCGCTGACAAAAAAAATTTTGTCGTTGTCCTTCATGGACTGCCATATACGATTTAATAGTACATCTCTCATCGCAAGAGCCTTAACAGTCATGACCTTTCTCCCAAGAGAGAGTCAATCAACTCAGGCTTTGGATTAAGAATGTGTGACAAAGGGGCATTCTCCAACCCTGGAACGCCATGGCCTTTTAGTGTCTGCGCTATTAATGCCTTTGGTTTACCGTTATTGGTATTTTTTATTTGGAGTAATTTATCACTAACAGCATATACGTCATGGCCATCAACCTCATGACATTCCCAACCAAAAGCACTAAGACGTGATTCAATCGATCCGAGACTAACAATATCATCCGTATAACCAAGCATGCTGATTTTATTGTTGTCAACAATCAAATGTAGATTATCTAAGTTATGCTGAGAAGCAAACATAATGGCCTCCCAATTGGCGCCTTCATGCAATTCGCCATCCCCACTCACAACAAATACACTTCGATCACTGCCTTTTCTATTCAGACCTAGAGCAACGCCTGTTCCCACTCCCAATCCATGACCCAAAGAGCCGTTAATGGTTTCATATCCTGGAATAATGGGGTCTGGAATACCACCAAGAATCCCCCCTGAATGGCAAACCTTAAGCAACTCCTCTGATGGGAAAAAACCTAGATCCGCCAAAATCGGGTACATGCAGATTGACCCATGACCCTTACTGATAATGCAACGGTCACGAGAATCATTAAGTGGATCGACCGCATCAAAACGCAATACTCCACCGTAATAAAGCGAGACAAATATTTCAATAGAAGAAAGAGAGGATGCTAATCTGGTTTCAGGGGCCCTGCGATGTATGGCAAGCGTTTCCCTCCATACCCAATGGGCTTTATCGGTTAGATTTTCTACATTACTCATAACTATATTCTCGCCAAATCAGTAACGGCATTTTTTTGCTCCTTGAAAAAGCCTAAAAAGATCAAAGGAGTCACGTTTTTATTTCTAAGAATTGATAATTTTCAAAGGCTAAAGACCATCTGGTTGATATAAGGCAATACGACTTCCCGCCCTATCAAAATCAAACTCAACGTGCACTAGCTTTTTTAAACGCTCGCGAATTACCGCATGTTTTTCAGGTTTTGCGAACAGCAGCATGAATCCCCCACCACCCGCACCTAATATCTTGCCTCCAATTGCCCCCGCTTGTTTTGCAGCTTCATAAATCTCATCAATTTCTGGAGTGGAAACTTGATCTGACAGGCTACGCTTATATTTCCAGCTTAAATCCAAAAGATTGCCAAATTCCTCTATTGGAAGATTGTTATTTAGCAATATCTTAATAGCCTCGTCAACCATCTGACCCATACAGGTTAATTCAGCTTCACGGTTCGCTAGATTATTAATTTTTGATTTTGCTATCACATCTGCAATACGAGAAAATCCTGTAAAGCATAACAGCAGATGACTCCGAAGCTCTTCGCGCCTATTTACACCAATAGTTATAGGGGCAACATCAAATGAATCATCTTTATTAAATGTAATTTTATTAAATCCACCAAATGCAGCCGATATCTGATCTTGAGATCCAACATTCTCCTTTAGCAAATTTTGCTCAACAAAAATAGCATCTGAAGCCAATTGGTGCTTAGTTACTAACTCCCCACGCATTGCTTTTAATGCGCTAATTAACCCGACTGTAAATGCCGAGCTTGACCCAAGGCCAGATCTTGCAGGTAGATCACCATCATGATGAATCTCTAGTCCTTGAACTGTATTCATCCAATCAAGTACACCCCTGACAGCAGGGTGCTCAATCTCATCAATTCTTGTTACATTTTCTATACGCGAGTAGACAATTCGATGCTTATGCTCAAAAAAGGGTGGCAAATTTCGACAAGTAATGTAACAGTATTTATCTATAGTCGTTGCTAGCACAGCGCCTCCAAAGCTCCTATACCACCCAGGATAATCGGTACCGCCGCCAAAAAAAGAAATTCTAAAAGGTGTTTTTGTAATAACCATATGATTAATCGCCCAACAATTTACGATTTAATTTAATAGAGGCCATCTCTTCTACGTTTAACCTCTGTGAAAGACCAAATCTTTTTTCAACTAACGATAAATATGCGGGGTTTGTAAAATAGGTTTTCCAGGCATCATCCCTAAACTTTAAGACCTCAGCAGAATTCAAGTAATTAGTTGGCAGAGGCTGACTTTCGTATGAAAGAAAGGCATACCCCTCATACGAATCCGGCAAGTCCCAACCGTTTTTGATGGCTTTATTATGCATGGGACTTCCAGGCAAAGCCTGGCATGGATACATATTTGCCATCTCTGTATTTAATTCCAATGCAAGGTTAAGAGTTTCTTGCATCGTCTCCAAAGTATCTTCAGGAAAACCAAAAATAAAATTGCTAATAATATTGATCTTTGAATCACTAATTACTTTGCAAACATCACGAATATTTACCTCCTTAAAAGAGCCCTTAGACACCTCCTGACGAACCAGTTGATTCCCGGCTTCAATGCCCAAGGCGAGCCAATTAACCCCCGCTCTTTTAAAAATATCAAGAGCATCAACACGAACAGTATCTATTCGTGAATAGGCCCACATATTAAAACCAAATTCCCTGTCTATACAATTTTGCAAAATTGGCACGTAGTATTTTTTATTTAAAAAAAACATTTCATCGCTTATTCTCAATGTCTTTACGCCCATATCAGCAATTTTTTGCATTTCCCTGCCAACCCATTCAGGGGACCAGAAGCGCATTCCTTTTGAGTCAGCTGCGCTAATATCGTCTGCGTTATTGTCGCGGTTCAAAATATTTATCATGCAAAAATCACATGCAAACTGGCATCCTAATGATGTATAAATAGCTGCAAATGGAGTGCGCTTAGAATGATCAAAATCAGCATGCCAAAAATGTGCTCGATACATATCCAACGGCTTATTTTTATAAGGCAATAAATCCCAAGCATAACCAGGTAGATCAATATCCATTCGATCTTGCGGCACCACACTTTGCGGATCATTTAGTGTCGCAATCTTAAATCCACCAGGGCCTGATTTTTTGTATCCAATGCCCTTAATTTGGGATAAAGAAATTTCAGATAAATCGCTATTTAACAAATTATGCAGCGCATAAACACCTTCATTAAGAAGGACAATATCAACAGAATCATAGCAAAGAACCTCCATTGGAAGAGCGCTAACATGAGAGCCCACAAAACACACCAATTGTTTTGAAGTGTGATCCTTGATCGCATTAGCCAAACTTAAGGCCCCAATCATGCTTGTCGTACCGGAGTTTGGATTTTGACCGTACACAACAAACAAAACCAAACGTGGATTTAAATCCTCAATCCTCTGCAGGGACTGCTCTATAGTTAATCTCTCAGCATCGCAATCTAATATTGCAACATTAAATCCCTTTGAACGGCAAGACTCAGCAAGCAATAAGGACCAAGTTGGGGGCTCAATTGCAGAAAAAACAGCAGCCAACCCTTGATAAGCCTTTGCAGATGAATCAGGGTTGATAAAAAGAATATCAAGCACTTACAAATTCCTTTATATAAAAACATATCAGAAAAAAAATTTAAAAAAGAGTAGCTTAGAAAAATGTATGATTAAAATACATGATATTAATAATTTTGATTAATTATATATTAATGAGAATTAATTACTGGATAATTATTTTAAGAATTTTAATTACTCGAAATTATTAATTGGCTCGGATTAAATACGTGTAGTCTATCTAGAATTTCACCAATAAATTTATTAGAATGGGCGTTGATAATAGTTGTAGAGTAATTTTTTAGTTCACTAATTGGCATTTGTAAGCAGGGTATTACAACATTATTAAAGTCACTAGCAGCATCAAGTGATTGTTTAATCCGTATTGATTCATATGTTTCAGGAATTTTACCACAATGATATGGCATTATATATATTGAATCACCATAAACAGATTTTATAGTCTTAGCAAGAATATATGCATGATTTATTTCATCTTCTGGCTTTGCCTCTGGTAAATTAAAAATGATTAAATTTTTAGTAGTGTTTTTTTGTTGGTTATTATGAATTTGAGTTGCAATACCCACAATAGAACTTTGATTTAAAACATGCTCATATGATGCAACTACGCCAGGGATGAGCATTGATAAGCATGTATAAATAAACAAAACAGAACTAAGTGCTTGACTTAAAAAAATACCTAATTTAAACCTTATTAATATGAATATTAGATAAGAGTAAAATATTAATTGCCCACTGAAAAATGATATTTTATATGAGAAAATTATAATTATTAAAAGATTGGAAATTATTACTAATTGTAATATTTTTGAGCTCGTAGATTTACGATAATTAATTGCAGCAATATAAGATATAATAATTAAGTTAAGTATTATTATTCCAAAATTACCATAAAAAAATTCTAATGATAATGCAAGAACTAGCAATAATAACCCATAGCTAGAAAATTTAATACTATTTATAAATTCTTTATAATGAATAAAAAATGCAGGTAGAATGCATACATAAACTGGCAATATATGATATTGACTATGTTTTCCAGCAGCAATCAGTGATATAAAATATAAAATTCCCACGATAAAAAAATTATAAAACTCATAGCTTTCTTTTGATTCAATTAGATTAGATTTTTTATAAGAGAAAAGTGTAAATAATATTACTATAAAGATAATAGGATTTGATTTTAAATATAATAATAAATACCTATAGAATTCAATGAATCTTTCTTTATCTTCTCCGGTAATTTGACTACCCGTATTGCTTGCGATTAAATACCATAATAAAGCACCGCAGATAAAAATTAATGAAAATTTTCTATTAATACCAATGCCAGTTAGTCTACTATTAATAATAGATGCCACTAAATATCCCACTATAATAATTATTGAAGTTATTTTTGCAAGCACAAGCAATATTAATATTAACGAAATCTTTATTTCTATATATTTTTTATTATTCCCAACCAGAAAATACATCAATAAAGCTATTATAAGGCTGAAAATTGATTCCTCTAAAGAGGGGTGAAGGTATGGGTAGAGAAATTGCTGCGATAAAATAATGGAAATAAATAGAACGTATTCAAGCCTACTTCTTGGTTTAATACATAAATGTATGATGTAGCATAAATATAGATATGTAATTGATTGCAATATTCCAATGAAGATGATTTTTGCCTTTAAATTTAATACTAAATATGCAATATTTAAATGCATTCCATTTAATATATGATATCGACCCTCATTTAAAATTTGCGGATAATTCTCAGTCAAATTTTTATTATAATAAAAAAAGAATTTTTGATTAATTAATTCATTAATAATTAACCAGTCTCCAGATGGATAAGAAAATATAGAGCCAAATATAAAAACGCTGGTTACCGCCAAGAAAAAAAATATGCAATATATATTTATAGCTCTGTAGTTATTTTTCATCTTTATTAATCTAAGTGATCAGCTCTTGTATTTTATAAAAATACCTACTAGCCAATAAAAACCAGTTAGTCTTAATATCATTCTCTTTACAAGCCCTCCTTAACTCTTGCGCCTTAATTATCGCACCCCTAATTCCAGACGTGCTTATACCTCCTATTTGCATTCGGATTCTAATATTTTTGTTATATATTATTTTTAATTTATTATTATTATTGAATATTCTTGCTATAAATTCAAAGTCGCCAGCAATTTTATAGTCTATTTTATACTGTCCATATACCTTAAATACATCTTTTTTCAGAAAAACTGTAGGATGTGCAGGCATTAATCCTTTTTTTAAATCTTTATGATTAAATTTATTTGATTTAAAAATTCGAATGAATTTGTTAACATCCCGGCTCTCAAAATAGTATACGTCACCATACACACCATCGAACCCATTTCCGCTAATGATTTTAACTGCTTCATTAACAACACTTTTATCATAGTACAAATCATCAGAGTGCAATAATCCAATTATTGACCCGTTAGCTGCTTTTATTCCCTTGTTTATTGCATCATAAATACCTCGATCACCTTCACATATAAATTGTTTAATACTTTTTTTTGACTTAATTATTTCTATGGTCCCATCAGTGGACATTCCATCTATAACTATGTGCTCTATATTTTTATATGTTTGACTTTCGACAGACTCAATAGCCCTTGCTATTGTTTTTTTTCTATTAAATACTACTGTAATAATAGATACAAGTGGATTACTATCCTTGACCTCGTCATATGTAATGCGTGCCTGCATTTTCTATTGTGATCTTTTAATTATGTAGTTACCCATAGCAAGAATATCCATTTTAGTTCTCAAGAAACAGTTAAGAGCCTCTATGGGAGTGCATACAACTGGCTCGTTTTCGTTGAATGAGGTATTCAAAATAATGGGCACATTGGTAATTTCCCCAAACTTCTCTATTAATTTGTAGTATTTTGGATTTGTCTGAAATTCTACTGTTTGCAATCTACCAGAACCATCCACGTGCGTAACAGCTGGAATTTGTGACTGTTTTTCTTTTTTTGCTTGATAAACTTGCATCATAAATGGAACTTTATCCTCCCCCTCAAACCAATCTGATGCCAACTCACTAATTATTGAGGGGGCGAATGGCCTAAACGATTCTCTTCTTTTTATTTTTTGATTTAAGATATCTTTCATATCGACGCGTCTTGGATCACCAAGAATTGATCTATTGCCTAGAGCCCTTGGACCCCATTCCATCCTATCTTGATACCATCCAACGACTGCGCCATTTGATATAGCCGCTGCAACATCTGCTATTAAATCATCCTCTGAAAGAAGCTCAAAAGTACAACCTTCATCATTAATAGCTTTTATGTTTTTGTGAATAATTTTTGCAATAGCAGCATCGTCATAACTGGGGCCCCAATAAGCATGATCCATGTAAAAATTTCTTTCATGGCCCAAAATACAGTTATAGAGATAGTACCCAGCACCTATTGCACCGCCAGCATCACCAGCCGCAGGCTGGACGTATATCTTTTTAAATGGGGTCTCTTTGTAGATTTTGCCATTTGCAACCGAATTCATTCCGCACCCCCCAGCAATTGATAAGTTGTCTATCTGATAATTCTTATGTAGAGTTCTAAGTATGGCAAAGAAAGCCTTTTCATACATTTTTTGAATAGAGGCAGCTAAATCCATATGTCGCTGATTTATTGGCTCATGGGTCTGTCTTGATACACCCAATAACTCTATTAGCTTTAATGAAAAAAGATTGCCTACACTAGGGGAGCCGTCACTCCAGCGATAATCTATTGACTGATTATGATGTCGAAAGTAACTTAAGTCCAATTTAAAATATCCAGTGTTAGGATTTATTTTTAAAACATTCTCCAATAGCTCAACATATATGGGCTGCCCATATGGCGCAAGACCCATAACTTTATACTCATCTCCGTAATTCGGAAACCCTAAATATTGAGTTAAAGCTTGATAAAAAATCCCCAATGAATGAGGGAACAGTACCTCACCATCTAACTCAATTTTATTTTGGATCCCTTTTCCCCAGCTTGCACTTGCAAAATCACCGAATCCATCTACTGAAATAATTACTGAATCAGTAAAATTTGAAACTAGAAATGCGGATGCCAAGTGTGCTGTATGATGTTCAATATATTTTATTTTTGCATTTATTTTATTGTTTGGATATGCACTTTTAATATCTTGTTGCAAATTCGATCGCCTAGCCTGATTGAGTATTTTTTCTAAAATCATTCTTACACTTGAATTTTTCCTGATACCAAATGCTAATTTATTCAATAGTCGTGCATTTGGGCTATGATTAATCGCAATGTATTGAATATCAGAAATGTTAATATTTCCGTGCGACAAACAATAATCGATAGACTGCTTTGGAAATCCAGCCCAGTGCTTTACTCTAGTAAAGCGCTCTTCTTCAACAGCAGCAACAAGAACTCCGTCTTTTATAAGACAAGCAGATGAATCGCCATGATACGCATTAATACCTAATATATACACTAAACACCTTATTGATCTTTTATTAAACTAATAGTTTCTAACAATTTAACGATTTTCGCTACCATTAGTATGTTTCCTTGGTCTTTTACTCCTTCTTCCCGAACACTTAATAAGCTTAATATTTTGCGCATTTCACTTTCATTCTCCACCAAATAAATTTTATTCTTCTTATAAAACTCTCCAGCAAGTTGAATTTGGTGATCATCAATATGCTCGTAATATTTCAATCTTCGAGGTATGACGATTGGTTTATGGCCACTGCATAAAGCATGTATTAATGTTCCAGCACCAGCATGCATAATGATGACCGATGAATGATTCATCAACCCCAGAAAATCTTCGCCTGACAAAACCTTTTGCGACTCAGGCCCTTTAATCTTAATTATTGAATTACCTGTTTGCATAAAAACAGGTCTAGGTAGCACATCAAGCACACTCTCTACAATCTTAAATAGTCTGTCAAATGGTTGTTTTGCATTTCCAACTGTAACAAAGGTGCCCTGTCGTTTTTGCATCAAACAAAAGAACCCCCAAATATACCGCGAGGATAGTATTTTGAGAGATAAGGCCATTGATAATAAAAATGGTCAGCAAATTTATACATTATTCTACCTGTTAGAGAGGGTTTATATACTGCCGCCATAGTTTCTATGAAAATAATTTTGCAAGAGAAAAAATATCTCCCCATAAGCGATACAGGTACAGCCGGGCCTGCTCCAGTGGATAATATGATGTCTGGCCTTTCTTTCCATAGAATCTTGAACGACTCCACAAGATTGATGAAAAATTTTAAATCACGCTCAGAGTGCTTAATGAAGTATGTGCGCCCAATCATTTGATCCATAAGCGCAACTTTAAAGTTTAGAACAAAAAAATGCTCAAATTGAGCATAAGCTGGTCTGAGCATCTGTACCTCAGTTAAATGACCGCCAGAAGATGAGACTATACATATTTTCATGGGAACCTATGGGTACTTTAATATAAGGTATATGTTAACATCATTGAAAATAGATCGTTCACACTTTTTATATAATACAACCCCAATATAAAGCTTTATTACAACTTAATGATTACAAAATATACCAGCTTGAAAGTTAGATTATTTTTTTTATTGCTCATAAAAGGAAAGATAAGCGCACGCAAGCTTATTAATTTTGTACATTGCTACATAGCTTACTTTTGCAAATTAATTCAGTCATCACGTTCACCTTTTCTTATAAATTTTGAATTATCAAATAATTGCAACGAAAATTGCGTATTTTGCAGAAATGAGAAAGGTGAAATCTTTAACCAAAACTCCCTTGCAAAAATTTCTTTTATTCCTAAGGGTAATTTAAAGGTTGATATTCTTGATTTAATTATTGAAAACGTTGGTAAATATCTTTTACTTGCAGTTCCATACGTAAATGGTGAACCTTTTATTTATAAAAAACTTGATCATGTGCTAGATACACTAAGAAAAAATAAAGTTGGAAGTATTATTTCTACTAATGGAATCCTTCTAAATGAAGAAAATATTGATAAAATAATAATTAATGATTTGGACTTAATAAAAATCCACGTATCTGGCTTTACTAATCAGACGCATCAAATTCAACATAGGGTTGGCGATATTGATGTTATCAAAATGAACTTAGAACTCCTTTCAAATAAGATTCGATCTAGAAAGCACAATTTGATTGTTGTAATTGATTACATTCTTTATGAGCACAATAAACATGAGCTTGAACTCTTTAAAGTCTTTACAAAAAATTTAGGATTTATATTCAACATAAGACCAGGAAATCCACACGGTATGGAGGATACGGAAAATAAACAGCCTGAAACATCAGCCCAGCACATACCCTGCGACTGGCTTTGGAAAGCATTAACTATTGACTGGAATGGAGACTTATTTCCGTGCTGCGACCATGTTGTATGGAGTAAAGCCGAGCCCTATGCTAATTTTGGAACTAATACCTTCGATGTTATAGACATTTGGAACGGTCCCCGCATCAAAAAAATGAGATTAATTCATAAGACAACCGGAAGATCATCCATTCCAATATGTGCCAATTGCAATCGTAAGGGTATTGAGTACAAATTCTAATATGAAAATTTCTGTTATCTTATCATTTAGAAATGAAGCTGATAATATTCCGGCATTGGTCTCAAGATTAACTATTGCATTAACTAATTACCATGATTATGAACTAATATTTATAGATGATTGCTCAACTGATAACTCTCTTAATATACTTTCTTTACTTGCCAAGAGTAATAAAAAAATTAAGATCATTAGAATGTCGCGACGCTTTGGAGTTAGCCCCTGTGTTATTGCTGGAATGAAATATGCGAGTGGTGATGCCCTTATTTACATGGACTCGGACCTACAAGATCCACCAGAGGTTATTCCCAGCATGGTTGAAAAATTTCTTAGTGGGGCTGATGTTGTCCATACCGTTCGAACAAAACGACATGGTGAGAATAAAGTAAAACTTTTTTTAACTAAAAGGGCTTATTTACTCATAAATCTTATCTCAGAAATTAGTTTATTAGCCAACTGTGGTGACTTTAAGTTATTAAGTAAAAGGGCTGCAAATGAAGTAATTTCTATTAATGATTTCGATCCCTACCTACGGGGTCTGTGCGCATGGGTAGGATTTAATCAAACATTTATTGAGTATGAACGAGACGCAAGATTTTCGGGGGCTACAAAATTTTCCCTGTTAACGAGCCTTAATCCTTACAAGGAATTAGTACGTGGAATAACATCTTTTTCTTTGGCCCCACTCTACTTTGCTCTATTTCTTGGATTTATAATATCAGCAATTTCTTTTGCATCCTTAGCGTGGGTAATTGCAACTAAAATAATGGGGCTAAATTTACCAGGGTGGACTGCTGTTATGGCAATAATATCCTTAACGAGCGGAATTTCACTGCTTACAGTTGGAATTGTTGGTATTTATGTTGGAAAAATATATCATCAAGTACTTAATAGACCTAAGTATATCGTTGAAAACACAATCGGTTTTAAGTAATTCAATTTGGCGCTTGGTATGCTGTTTCGAAATTTTTTGCAATGATATCCCAGCTAAAAGTCATAGCAAATTTAGCGCCAGCAATCCCCATATTATTCAACAGCTTTTCATCTCCAAGTGTCTCTACTAGTTTTATGCCCATTTCAATAGGATCATCAGGCAATAGCACTCCCGCTCCATTTACCAATAATTCATTTGCTAGGCCAACATCTTTTGAAAAGGCCACCGGTTTTCCAAGCGCAATAGCTTCAAGCAAAACATTTCCGAAGTTTTCTGAGTAAGATGGTAGGACAAGCATTTTTGATTTTTTGATCAAATCTTTTTTAGACTTCCCTCTAACCTCGCCTAGAAAATGGATTCTATTTTCTAAACCCAATTTTATAGACTGTTTAGTTAAATTTTCCAAGGCCCCATCATCATTTCCAACTACCAAAAGCTGATAATCTGAAAGTAGTTCCATAGCTAGAATTAAGCGATCTAACCCCTTTTTCCAATTTACCCTTCCTATAAATATAATATATGGATTGGTAAAATTTTGGATGTAATTTAAGCGCTCTGATTGATGTTCCGCCTCATCATCGAAATCATAACCATTTGGAATTATGAGATATCCATTCGAACGAAGCTTAAGGTTAGTGAATTCATTGTATTCAAGCTTAGTTGTAAAATGAATATATTTCGCATTAGCAATTGTTTTTATTTCAAGAAAATATATCCACAAGATTTTAATCAAGGTATTTTTTTTTCTAATAAGGCTATTAACCAACATTCCACGTGGAGATAATATATATGGAACTTTATATTTAATGGCTAACTTACCAATCATCCAAGTAGGCCATAAAAATACCGAATGCAAATGAATTACGTCAAATTTAGGAACATCTCTCATTGCCATGCTTTTCATAGCTTTAGATACATACAGCCTTTTAAAAACACTGTCACAGGGAAAATAATAAACAACCACCCCATCAATAATAACTGGTGAATTGATAGGTACATCAAGAATTGTAGGCCCATCGATATTCGTTGTATAAACATGAACCTCATGACCTCTACTAACTAAATTTTTAGCCAATCCATGAACCGATCTAATGGGGCCACCATATCTCCATGCGGGTAAGTAGGAAGGGACAACATGTAAAATTTTCATATTAGATCTAATGAAACTAAAAAATAATTCCATTCACATTAAATTTTACTGATCCATTAATCTTCCTTTTAACAAGATCTAGATTTTTAATAAAAATTACATTTCCGTTCAGTTCGCTGCTTTTATTAATTTTTAGTAAGGTACGATTTAATGGGTTATACCTAAAGCATTCAAAAGAATATTTTTTTAACATTTTAATTAATTCGATGTATTGATGTCCATATAATGACGAGCTGCTGTTTACTTCCATGATTACAGCATTTAAACTTTTTGAATTTAAAACTTTTTTTGCCCCATAAAGTACTGGCAATTCATAACCCTCAACATCTATTTTTATAAGGCTTATCTCTTTATCAGCTGTTATGGAATCTAATGTATCCACTTTAATAGATATTGAATCAATACTTTCCATTGTTTTTGTAGAATCTAAAACAACATGATTCATACAATCTAAATTAGTTGTAAATCTTAAAACACCTTTTTTTGAACTTAAGCCCATATTTAGAGCTGATACTTTATTGCCAATTTGATTTATGTCAATATTTGCCTCAAGTCTTTTGAAGGTTTGAGGTATTGGCTCAATTGAAATTGTTTCAGATCCTACAACCTTACTAGCTAAAACTGTAAAGGACCCTGCATTTGCTCCTACGTCGATAAATACATCATCAGAGCGCAAATAATGCAATAAAAAACCCATATCTTGAAATTCATGTAATCCTACATATAGATTTCCAGTTAAGCCAGCATCACCATGTTTTACTAATAATCTTGAAGAATTCACCCAGCTCATTACATGGTAAGTACTTGATAGTCGACTTCGGATTTGCCAATTAAAGTATCTAATTAAAGATCTGATCTTTTTTTGTGAGCCTAGTGGGTGCCTAAAGATAAAATCTATTGTATTTAAAATATTCATATTTAAAGTCAACTTAATTTAAATCTTAAATACTGCATGCTTAAGGCCTCTAGGTATATCAAAAAAAATATTCTTAATTGAAACATTTTTTCCTTCTATTATTGATTTTAATTCTGAGAAGGCATTTTTAAATTTAAATTGAAATATAAATTTTGATAAATAAAAATATCTGGTAGATAAATAAATTTTTTCAAACTGTTGATCAACAATTAAGGATTTCTCAATGATGGTTGTATTTTTTACGCTTTCTAGTAACCGCTTAAACACAGCAGAGCATTCAAAATTAAGGGCTTTAATATGGCCCTTAGTAGCCATGTCTGATAATAATTGTGGATTTTTTAGGTAATAATTAATCTTACTTACGAGCTCTTCTGGACTATTAAAAATATCAAGCTCAGCATCTGTAAAAATATCTCTTAAACCGGGGCAGTCCTCCGATAAAACAAATGTCCCTAATAGCAATGATTCGATTACCCTCCCCTTTTGTTGCCGAACACGCTGAAAAATATTAAGGCGCTTATTTTCAACCTTTGTAAAATTAAGGTGGATACAGCTACTTGAAATTATTTTATTTTTTTCCTCAACACTCACTAAACCAGTTGGTGTTCCATGGCCGGCCAATTTTAATGCGATACCGTGATCTTTTAAATATGAAATGTATCCTTGTCTGTCCGCTCTGTTAACCCCACCAACGAAGGAAACATCAAATTTTTTGTCTGCAACAATTTTTGGGTAACGATTTAGAGAAAAGCATTGCCCAATAAAAGTTTTATACCCGTATAAATTGAATAAATACTCAGTAGCATTGGAATATAACCAGCTAATATCTGAACATTGAGCATAGTACCTATCATGATCCTCATAGTTATGTTCAGGATCTGGAAATATAATTACAATCTTAATTTGATACTTATTTGAAAGCCAACAAATAAATTTTGGATCAATCAATAGAGAAGTTCCTAAATTGATAATTACCATTTCAACATCTGATAACTCAATATTTTTTATTATTAATTCCTCTAAACCCCTTTTTCCGCGCTGACAATATTCAACATAATAGTTAATAATTATCGGCCTTTCATATACTGAATGAATCCCATCTAATAAGTCTATTGTATGACTACCAGGGCTTAAGTTTTCTGATAGGAAAATAATATTTTTCACGAAATTTTTCTTATTCCATAATTTAATACTCGATACAAAATATAAAAAGGCATAGCTATTGCAGATCTGATAATAATAATAAAATTTATTTGATTAATTCTCATATATTCCCTTAAAAGAAATATTGTTTTTATTTCAATTTTTCTCCCAGTGAATATAGCTCTCAATATTTCATAATTAAGCTCTATAAATTTATATTGAATAAATTTTATTCTTGCAGTTTTAGATTCATTTCTCAAATAGTCGCCAAATAGAAATGTGTTGTAAGTAAAATCAACTATAGATTTATCCAAGCCTTTTTCGCGACTAGCTATTTCCTCAGACTCTCTAAGCCTATGATTTCTAAAACAATAGAACCCAGCTTTAGAATAGTAAATTGATTTGGTTGGATTTTTATTAATAATGCTCAAGCAGTTTATTAAATCTAGACCCAGTCCTTTTTTATACACCCCCCATTTATAAGGATCATGATAATCAAAATAAAAATTGTTTAGAACATCACTTTTTTTAAACATACAAAAGTAACTCACTAGAAATTTTCTGTAAAAATTATTGACTACCTCATTATAAGAAATTATTCCCGGGGAATAATTGTATTTAGCCTTTATAACTTTTTTCTCATTTAATTGCTCATAAACCTTCATGGGCCCTGAAACAATAGCAACATTTGGATATAACCGAAATCCATTTAGTCTAGATTCAATAAAATCATGCTCTAACCAGTCATCACTCCCTAATAAAACTACATATTTAGAATTGGCAAGCTCAACTGCCTTGTAGAAATTTTTCAACGCTCCAATATTAAATTTATTCTGATGTAATTTTATTCTTTTATCTTTAATAGCTTCTTGGTAAACCCTCTCATAAGTTTTATCAGTGCTTGCATTGTCGACAACTACTATTTCAATATTACCAATAGATTGATTTTGGGCAGATTTAATAGCGTCTAGAATTAAACTCTCTCTATTAAATACTGGAATACAGATTGAAACAAGTGGACTATTCATTTTTTACTAAATTAAGCTTTTGATCCACAATTTGATATATATAATCACATTTGTTTAATATATCCATTTGATGCGATATGATAATCAAAGTTTTATTTTTTGATATCTCGTAGATTTTGTCCATTAAGATTGCTGCCGTTTCCGCATCCACTGAGCTAGTCGGCTCATCCATAATAATAATTTCGTCATCATTATAGAGTGCTCTTGCAATACCTATTCTTTGCATCTGCCCACCACTTAGCATCAAACCATCTTCCCCAACTTGGGTATGCAGGCCCTCTCGAGCAAAAAATACATCATCAAGGTCGACCTTTTTCAATATTGACTGTATCTTCTGGGAATCAAAATTGCTACTCATTGAAATATTTTGACCAACACTGCCGCTAAAAAGGTATACCTTTTGCGGTATGAAGCTTGCAATCGATTTTATATTAAGCACATCAAAATCCAAAACTGAGGAACCATCAACTTCAATATTGGATTTATTTTGACCATGTAAACCAAGCAGCGTATCAATTAGAGTTGTTTTTCCTGCTCCGCTGCTACCGATAATTCCTATATTTGAATTTTTTTTAATTATAAAAGAGGAATTCTTAATTAGTAAATTACCTTCATTTGTTAGAATTTCGAGATTTGATATTTCTATCAATCGATTAAATTTTAGTTTTTCATTTGATATTTTTAAAGTTGTAATCAATGCCTCACTACAAATTAATTTAAGCGTATTTTTATGAAAATGTATTTGATTAAAACTTGTTATTATTCTATTTACCGATGGGAGCATGCGCATTAAACCTAGAGAGAACATAGCTAATATAGGCATTGCCTCAATAATCGAACCATTATTAGTTGCAAGCACATATATAAATAAAAAAATAATCACAAGATATCCAAGAAATTCCAACACTGATCTTGGGATTAAAGATAGGGTTGCTGCCTTTACATTTGTATTAACGTATTTTGAAACATTTTCATTAAACTGATCCTCGGATAGAGTGTTTGCACTTGAGCTTTTTATATATTTATAATTACGGAATATGTTTGCAATGCTGTCGTAATAATGCTTGTGCGCTAGCTCTCTCTTAACCCCAAGCTCGGTCATTTTTTCTGTAATTATTTTTTTGGTTATTAATATTGATATTCCAATAAATAGAATTACTGCGAGGGTGGCATATAGATCAGTAAAAAGTAATAATATACACAACAATACCAATAGAAAACATTCGGAAACGAGCATCAGCCCTGCTGATATTACATGTGTAAAGTTGTATGTTTCACTTACAAGCATTTTTTGTATATATGTTGGCCCTCTTTTGACAAAGTCAACATATTGCATCTTCAAATACTTATCCATCAGCCTTTTAGCTATTGAAGAGTACATCTCTTCGGAAAACCTTGTAAGCCTATAGCCAAAATATATATTTAGTATAGACCTGATTAAATAATAAATAATTAATGAGCATCCAAAAAATACTATAAATTGAAAAGCCGTAACTTCTAAACCAAAATTTTTCAAGGTTGTAGGCAATTTACCGGATTGATATTTATTAGTATCTGACGCATAACTCATAAATACAACAACCACTCCAACACCAAAGGCTTCATTTACAGCAATTATTACGCTCAATATACAATTTATAAAGAAATCAATTTTTTCTTTCCTATTGAAAAGTGTTTTTATGATTACAAAATCATTCATGTTTTTTAAGAAATAAATTCTTACGATTTACTAAATTTGTGTACGAGTGCCAATTTGCATATACGTTTAATCCAGATTTTGTACAATCCCCACAGAATTTGTTACTCAATTTTAATGAATGTAATTTTTTTGGCTCAACAACTAAAAAATCTGCTACAGAAAATTTAGTCGAATCATAAACAGCGCAGCACAATTGCACAGCCCCACGACAATCAATTGTTACCTGGGCAGTTTGCAATAAACAGTAGCTGGTATCTTCTTTTTTTGATTCCTGAACTAATTTGTCAACATCAATCAATAAATCATTTCTTATATAACTTCTTTCTGATAGATCCACCCTATTAGTAATATAGTTATCTACACGCTCAATTGGCATATAGTAAGCTGGGCTGGCCCCAAATTTAAAACCCAAATTTTCAGAAAAATGTTTCATTATTTCAACTTCGTGCTGATTATAGGTATAAATATGGTAATAAATAGTTACATTTGGTACGACTCCTTCCCTCGAACAAAGATTGGAAAAAATACGCATATTATTTTTAACCGCCTCAATATCGCCCTGCTTATGACCTCTTGCATATGTATCTTGCGTATATCCTGACAATGATATTGTTATTTCATTTGGCATTGCATTAAATAATCTGATTGCTGAGTTTTCTAAATTAAAATTTGTGCTAATTCGACATCTCAAATCTCGACTTTTGATTGCTAAAACAAACTTTTCAAATTCTGGATGAAGCATTGGCTCAGTCCAGTTAAATAGTGAAATGCCTTCGCAAATATATTCTTTTTCAATTTTTTCAAGGATTTTTTCAAAAAGCTCTAGAGACATCTTTCCGCCACGATTTTTGTTGATTCCACCGCTAGGGCAAGTTGGACAAGCCAAATTACAAGAGCCCACAATATCAATAATAAAAGTTATTGGCAGAAACTGAGTAATAACCCAAAAGTTACGTAATTTATTTTTAAAATTTTTCGGTAACTTTGATTTGATTGCTTTAAGAAATTTCATACCCTACTCATTTCCTTGGCGTATTTTGTCAAAACAGCATAACGATCTGTCATTTTTTCAATTTGAATTTTCTTATTTTGGTTTCTTGCTATGAGATACCTATCAAGAAGGTTTCTCAATAGACCCACTCTATTTATAGCTCGTAAAATACATCCTAGTAAGATCGACGGTAAAACGTATCCACACTTATTAAGGCCATCCAGAACCTGCACTGCCTTTAAATAATCAAATGCTACTATTGAACTTTTAAATTGATTCATTCCAATGGATAGAAAGTCAGGATAAATCTTACTGCGGATTGTAAGTCGTATTTCTTTTTTGATGAAATGATCATTCTCAATATCGGCGATCATCTCTTCCCACCACTGCCTCCAATATGGCTGAATAATTGCCGTAGAGGCACTTGCTGTATTTTGATGAACCATATATATGGCGCCAATTATTTTTTTTGTAACGCATTTAAATCTTGCGGCGACATGTAATACAAAACCAGAGTCAGCATAAGGCCCCGCTAACGGGTTGATTTTGATTTGATCTTTGATCTGATTGGTAAAGATTATGCCAGACCATTTATATGGAACTCCACCTCTAACCATTAAATCCATCGCTTCTCCAGGCTGATACACGCGCTCATCATCGACCTTATCAGCACCATCAATTACTGCAAAGAATTCATTCATTGCAATAGTTTGACAGCACACAAAATCCGCATCACTTTCCTGCAATGCAGTTATTGCATCTGCAAAAAAATTGGGGGTAAAAAGGTCATCATCTGAAATTACACAGAAGTAATCTGTATCTACACAGCTCAAACCATATTCAAAATTTTGAATTGATCCTATATTTTTTTCATGCCTTAGATACTCTACCCGACTATCTGATTCGATTAACTCAGCCAGAGAAACCTCTGTCTCATTGCCTTCACTATTATCATAAATCTTAACTATTATATTTTGATAGGATTGATTTAGGGCGCTCATAACTGCCCTCCGCACCATGTCGGGCCTATTGTAGGTGGGTATAACAACCGTTATTTCATTAGCGGCCTTAATTCCAATGGTAGCACCCACTTTAACTATGCCTTTTTAAATACCCGCCCGGCGCGACTGAAATTAACAACTGACTGTCAATGGCGGAATCGACATTAAATCCTCGATGCTCCTGAAGAAATCTATCCACAGCAGATTTAGGACTATTTTTTGGCCCCCACAATCTATCTTCATAGTAATTTTCCGGAAAATACTCAACGATCGTATCGAAAACAACACAATAACTACCAATAGAAACCATTGGTGCATAAGCTTCTAATTCTGCGTATACATGTTCATCAGTATGGTTGCTGTCTAAACAAACTAATATTTTCTGGTAGTTCTTCGATAAGTTTTTAACGTCTGCGATTATTGTCGGATCAACGCTTGAACCTTCCAGCATTATGATTCTGGAGGCCATTGGATGAGATTCAATTTCTTTTTTATTATGCTCTCTTATATCAATATCAATCCCAAGAACTTTGCGCTTTGCTTTCTTAAGGGTGGAGTAATCTTGCGCTACCTCTGCATCCGCCAAATCAAGAAGAGCAAGCATACTTGCACTTAGTATTAATGAACCACCGTGTGCTATCCCCGTTTCAATTATTAAGTCTGGCTTAATTTTCCAAATTAACTCCTGCATAGCAACAATATCTTGTGGATATTGGATGACTGGACGACCAAGCCATGAGAAATTATATGAATATTTTGGCTTTGTTGACTCCAGCATAAATGCATTTGCAGCCTCTTTTAGAGGCTGATTAATGGAGTTTTTCTGCAACCTTAAACCGACTTCATCCTCAAATTTTTTCATCCTAAATCATCCCCTTTATTTTTTATTTAATCCCCAATATAAACTTTGGATCAGCTGGATTATTTTCCAGCGCGCCAAATTTTAATAAGTTTAGCTCCGATGAATCTTTTGCTAGCTTGCTAACAAAGTTGCGAACAGTCACAGGTATACCAGAACATATATTAATTTGGCCACATACATCACTTAATGCTGAGTCAACTATTTGACAAGCGGCTTCACGAACATCTAAGTAATCTCTTGTCTGGAACCCATCAGTTAATAATACCGGCATATTTGAGGCTAACTGTTTTTTTACGTGGGCGGCTAATTTCCGATCATCTTCGCCTTCCCCGTATAAATAAAATAATCTACACCATAAAAAATCAATCTTAGCTTGAGAGAAGAGTTGCTTCATCAATAAAAATGTAGCAACTTTTGTTGCCGCATACATACTTTTCGGCAATAGTGGAGTATTTATTGATAAATATCCAAACTCTGTATCATATTCAAAGCATGTACCTAAACCT
>JGI26470J50227_1000242_pt1 | contig 24812 bp, 21 predicted proteins | sample FreactTroBogLake_FD_50227 | JGI IMG/M metagenome (IMG submission 50227) | reverse complement strand
AATGACATAGTTCTACCAATCGAGACATCAAGCGCGTCTCGGTGGTGATTGGTGCTAAGACTCGCAAGCGGGATTAATTCTTTCTTAATCCCTAATGGGGGAAGTTACGGATGTAACAGCGGACTAAGTGTAACGCAGATACGCAGAGCGATTTACCGCGGTGAAGTGAAGGCCAGCGCGATAGCCAAGAACATGATTCCGATGGCGGATATCGCGGTCAACGAACGGCGCACAGCGGGCCGAGCCAGAAAGACCGATGCCTTGTCTACCGCGGCCACCAAGGTCATGTACCAAGAGGTAGACACCGAGGCCTGCACACACGCCAAGATAAATATGCCCCAACCCAACGAGAAGTGCTTCGGCACAAACGACGGAATGAACGCCACGGCAAAGACCGCAGCCTTCACATTCATAAGGTTTGTTACCAAGCCCAATCGGTAAGCACCAGTGAATGATGTCTTTGCGCCCGAATCAAAATCGAATTTGCCGAACTCTTTCCGTAATTGCCACAAGGTCTGCAAAGACAAGAAGGTCAAGAAAGCTACACCGGCGTATTTCAGTACCGAGAACGCGGCATGTGACTTAGCAAAGATTGCAGATAAACCCACCGCAGATAAAGCGCCCCAGATTAATAGCCCCGTGGAGTTACCGAGAATGGAGTAACGAGCCGCTGATTTTCCACCGACCAAAGATTGACGCAATACCATCGCCACACCTTGCCCGGGTACAACAGCCAACAATAAAGCGGTGGCTGCGAAAGCGGGAATGGCTTTAAGAAAAGAAGTCATGAACGAACAGCAAAATAATTTGTTGTCAAGAAAACTTCGTCTGACTCTTTATAGCTTACTATTGGCATAAGCCCCTTAGGACCGAGCCGATAAAAAGTAAAACCAAGGGGTGTTAACAAATACCAAAAATCTTGAAAGAAAGTCCTCGTATCAATATTTGCTCCCCCGAATTCAAATTGAATTATAGAAAGCGATTTGAGCAATTTGGTCGCCCCTTGTAGGGCCGCTAATTCATGCCCCTCGATATCCAATTTCAATATTTTTGGACTTACATGATTCAGACTAATCCAATTGTCTAACGTTGTAATCAATACTTGTTCTTGAGCATTCATTTCGATTTCAAAATGGTTTAACCGCCGCTTGCTTAAGGAATTGAGACCGCTTTCAGGTCCAACTGAATAGATTATTACTTCACCTTCCTCATTACCGATTGCTGTTTTAAATGGGAATATTTGATCGACGCCTTCAATCGATTGTTTAAGTTGCCGGAACGCACCATTACTCGGCTCAAAGCAATAGATATTTGCATGAGGTGCCAATTTGTGAAATGCAAGACTCCATTCACCAACATTTGCCCCAACGTCTAAACAAGTTAAATCAACTAGCCCAATTTCATTGGCCAACTGTTTAATTGCAGCAACTTCTTGTGAAATGGAAGATGCTCCCCAACCTTTCCCCAAATTCCTGTGGCAAATGATCTCAACTAGTAACCAGGTCCGAAATGGAATTATGCTGAAGAATTTTTGACCGACACGCTTCATTAAGTTATTCAAACTTCGCATCGTGGAATGATACCGAAAGTTGAATCGGTGGGCGTGCCAAACAACTCTATATTTTGGAACAAAATTCGGAATACTTTATTGCCAAATCATCATCATATTTCTCGATGGCTCCGCCTCCCGCGCGAGATAATATTAAATCTGCGAAATTGGGATTACGCGCCAAGACAGGACCATGAAGGTATGTTCCAAAGATATTTCCTGATACCGCTCCGTCATATTTATCATCGCCATTACCGTGACCAACAACAACAGAGCCAAGCGGATGAACTCCGGCGCCGAGGGTTGTGAAACCAGCGTGGTTTTCAAAGCCAGTCAACTCACATCCGACCACATCAGATTTAATTTTGATATCACCAACAAAGCGCTTCTTGCCGATGTTTGCCCCGGATGCGCTATCGATATTGAGTAATCCCAGCCCGGCAACCTTCTTGCCCGATGCTTCAAAAGAGTTACCAATGATTTGAAACCCAGCACAGATTGCCAGAAGAACAGCGCCGCGCTCTACAGCGGCCTGAAGATTGTTATCGCGCTGTAGCGCCTCGAGTGAAAGCAGCTGTGCGGCATCCTCCGCGCCACCCATCAGATAGATATCACCGTCGGTAGGCATTACATCTAGATAGGAAATATCAAAAACAGGAGCATCTATAGATCTAGCCTTTGCCCGAAATGCCAACACGTCGGCATTCCCTTGGTCTCCGTAAGTACCCAACAGCTCGTTGTGGATGCGAACAATCTTTAGCGACTTACTCATTTGCTGGCCAATGCAAAGAAGGCGGTGTAGGCCGCAAGAACAGAGACATTTGAGCCCGCGGGAAATGCGGACATCGCTTCTTCAAACGTATCAACCAGAGCGTTTTCTATTCCCTCAACGTGTAAGCGGTATGCAATGTCCAATCCCCGCTCACCACAGACGACCACTTTCTTGCCTTTAAGCGATGCGTACGAAACATCCCAGAGCCACGATGTATCGAGTCCATCTACTTGGCGGGCATTTAGAATAAGAACAACATTATTTGAATCCACGCCACGTAAAGCTTCAGTCCAAGAGGCAGGATTCTTAGTTAAGCGTATGGTCGCGGTGGATCCACCAATTTCTTTGATGACAGTACGTTCCAAAGACTTTTCGTCTATATCGATTGGCCTAGCACCCATTACTTCACCGGCAACGTTAGCAAGCACCGCATTTCGATAGCTAGCAGACCCATCAGGGAAAGTTTGATCGGCATTCTTATTGTTTAGCCCGCAAGAGCAGTCGTATACGCCGCGATTCCAATTCAAATACTTTCCACACGCTGGGCATACCGATCCGTCAGGATGTCGCCGACCACCAAAGCTCACCTTAATTACATGCGCGGCTGATTGAGTTGCATAGTTGAGAAAAGGATCGTCAACATCAATGACAAATGTTGTGTTGGTTGCTGTAGTACATTCATCGCGCCATCGATCAGCCACTCGCTTAACCTCGTGCATGCGGTGGAGTTGATCTCGGGTGAGATTCAGAAGTAAGACAACTTTGGGGTTTGTTTCAGCGATAACGTTTGGTAGATGGAGTTCGTCAACCTCCAATACGGCATATTGTGCGTGTTTCATAAGAGCGTTTGCTACACCCCAGTTGAGGTTTGAACCGGTGGTGTTCGAAGCGACTTTTCCGAGGGACGAAACGATCTGGGTGAGAGATTTGGTGGTAGAGGTTTTTCCGTTAGTGCCGGATACCAGAAGAACGGATTTTTTCGCCGACAGTAATTTGATGGATTTTGGATAAAAACTTAATAGAGCGCGTCCCGATATCGTGGTCCCAGATTTGCCCAAAACTTTTTTTGACAAAATACCGGCAAAATTTGCAGCAAATTTTGCGATGTTAAATCGCAAATTTTCATTTTTAGGCAATTAAATGCACCTCGTCTAAATCCTTCTTTTAAAGCGGTACAAACCAGCTTGACCAGAGATATTTAAATTCACGTCTTTTGGATGCGTTCCAAAAATTGGCTCGTCCGTCCAAGGTATCAATACAAACTCTTCGAGTTGAAAGTCGGGCAACTCGTCAATTGGCCACATCGGGTCGATAATTCGCTGGGCATTGAATTCAACCGCGGCCATGCCGATTGGAAAACTAACGTAGAGAATTCCACCGCGATCAACACAGTTTGCGATATTTCGAAGGCCTCTTTTGTGTCCATTGGGATCGAGAATGTCTCCGTATCGGCCAAGGCCGAAATGTTCGATTGAATGGAGACTGGATACCGAAGGAAAGCGATTAACAAATTGCTCCAAATTAGATTGCGCGTCGCCCAGTTGGACTTCGAGGTTTGGAACAGTTACCCCTAATGGCCGGATATCTAGGATTGATACCTTTCGGAAAGACAAAAGGTGCGCTACAAAACCGTCAATCCGAGATGCAACGTCAAAATGATCAGCTGGATTGGCCTTAAAAATCCATTGAGCGCAAATTAAGTCTTGCCAAAAGTAATGCCCTCGGGCGGATCCTGAATTTGCTCGGTAATCAGCCAGGACCGGACTATGTGAAATATGAATTTTTTCACCAGACACTAATTTTGCTTTCGAGCGAAATTGAATCAAGTCTCGCAAATACTTTGGTAAACCTCGCAAGGACAAGTTCCAGACCACTGGATCGAAGCCCAATTGTCGAGAGGTATTCAATATGCGGCGTAGTCTTGGGTTAATGTCTCGCTCCCCCTAATATTTGACGAAATTCTATTAGACTTAAGCATCAAACTTCATCCAATTACTCGAATCTAGAGGTTTTCCTTCCCAAATGAGTCAACCAGATATCCAAGTTATGCATCTAGCCACAGGCGCCGTAGGGGGTGCTGGTCTTGCCGCGAGACGCTTGAATGCTGGCTTAGTAGCTATCGGTATGAAATCTGAATTCCATGCACCATCCCGAAGCGGCTACATAACTCAGGCTCACGAGTATGAACTTTCTAGAGGCTATTTTGCACGCATTAAGAGCGCCGCATCGACCCTCCTGCAAAAAGATTTTAATAAGTTAAGTTTCTTCTCGCTTGTCAGCATCAATTCAATTTCAGTACGGAATATATCGAAGTTGGGCGATAAACAAAACACGGTGATTCACTTTCACAACTGGTTTAATCTTGTAAGCCAACGTCGAATTTTGAAACTCGCCGATTCTGGTTACAAAATTGTCTTGACTATGCATGACGAGCGTTTTTTTACTGGAGGTTGCCACTACGCGTTGGACTGCGAAGGATTTGTAAAAGATTGTAGTAACTGTCCAAGAATTCCCAGAGTGATGAGTGAATTTCCAAAACGTAATCTTAACCGATTGGTATCGAGGTTGCCAGAAATGCATTCGAACATTCGCTATGTAGCACCATCGCGCTGGATTGCCAAAGAAGCTTTGCGCTCAAAAGCGTTAGCTAACGCATCAATTTATTTTATTCCTAATTCACTGGGTCCCACGTCGCTCTCGACTTCAATTCCCAACGAACGCTCTAGACGGGACAATCAATTTCTTAAAATTGGAATCGCTAGCATGGATGAGAAATCTTATGTAAAAGGTGGTGATGTGCTTTCAGCTGTGACCAAGCGATTGGAAACGAGCAACTCTCCAATTAAGTTCGTGTACCTAAACCAGATTGAAAATGAGTTAAAGTTTGAATCAGATTTTTGGAATGAAATAGATTATCTGCTTCTACTTTCACGTGCCGACAATAGTCCGAATGTAATTCATGAGGCTAAGCTTCGGGGAATTCCGGTGATAGCAACAAATATTGGTGGGATGCCGGAATTATTGACGCTTCCGCCGGATTTACTTCTCGAGGAAGTAGAAGATTCCAACTCGATCGCCGAAACTCTTAAAAAGTTACATGAGACAAGGCCCGACACTGCATTAAAATTGAACGAATCCAACGAAAAATTCTTAAATTACATACGGGGGAATTTGGAGAAGCACGTTGATTTGTATCGCTCGATGTTTTAAGAATTGCTAATTCGCGCGAAAAGTTGAATCTGCCCTCCCGGGTTGGAGCCTCGGGCCGGGATTGAACCGGCGACCTGCCCATTACGAGTGGGCTGCTCTACCACTGAGCCACCGAGGCGAATTTTCTATGAGCATATTACTAGACTTAATCCTATGAGTCTCCGCGTTGTTTCGATCATTTCGCGCATGAACGTCGGAGGGCCGGCGCTTTTAATTGCCGAGCTTATGGATGGAATTTCGACTGACGAGCTTCAACACACGCTCATAACGGGGACTTGTGCGCCCAACGAAATTGATTATTTGACTTTGCATCCATCGAATTCCGAAGTGGTCTATTTAAAAGATTTTGGTAAGACGCCTTCAATGCTTCTTGATATCAAGTCCTTTTTTAGATTAGTTTCTCTTCTCAAAAAATTAAGACCTGACATAGTTCATACACATACATCGAAAGCAGGCGTGCTGGGGAGAATTGCGGCGAAGGTTGCTAATCCCAGGACCAAAATAATCCATACCTTTCATGGACATTTGCTGTATGGATATTTTTCTCCTTGGAAAGTTCGCATCGTAGTTGTACTTGAAAGGCTGCTCGCGAAGATTTCTACATTGCTAGTTGGTGTTACCAACCAAGTAAAGAATGACTTACTTGAAGTGGGAATCGGCACACCAAGTCAATGGAAGGTTATATATCCTGGAATTACGCGACCTGTACCAATCGGAAAAGGCCCAGCCAGAAAGCTCATATCCGCCAACGCTGAAAGTTTTTTGGTTGTTTGGATTGGGCGTTTCACAGAGATAAAAGACCCATATTTTGCATTAAGCACGATCTCCCAAATCAACCCAGTTTTTAAGGACAGGTTGCAATTTTTCTTCATAGGCGACGGGGAGCTGCTCGCAGAGTCTCAACAAATGGCCCTAAACAATGTTTTCGATATTCGATTCGCGGGTTGGCAAGGTGATGTAAGCCGCTATCTTGAAAGTTCCGATTTGCTATTAATGACAAGCCTTAACGAAGGTATGCCCGTGGCCCTCCTTGAGGCCGCCAGTTTTGGCGTGCCGGCCATCGCCCCTGACGTTGGCGGAATTTCAGAGTTTGTTGGCAGTGAGAATGGGCTTCTTATTAATCGGACCCCAAAGGATTTTGCTCTTGCCATTGAGAATCTAATTTCGGAGCCCGATCAGCTACAAATCTTGGGCGAAGAGGCACGGCAAAAATATTTAGAACAATTTTCGATCTCGATTTTCATAAATGCGCATATTGAGATGTATCGGGGGTGTGTTAATGACTAGGGAAATTCCGATTACCGCTCTAATGTCAATTAAAAATGGTGAAATTTGGTTTAAAGCTGCTCGCCAAAGCGTTACTTTAAATATGAATGAAACAGATGAAATAGTGTTAATCAACGACGATTCTTCCGACTCAACCTGGCAATTAATGAATGAGTGGGCCGCTTCCGATCCGAGAGTGAGGTTGCTTCAGAATTCAAATCCTGGGTTGGCAAACGCACTTAATCTCGGGTTAAAAACCGCAACAAATGAATGGGTAGCACGTTTTGACGTTGATGATCATTACGAAGCGTACCGAGTATCTGAACAAAGAAAATTAATTGACGATGACGTGGTTGCCATTTTTTGTGATTACAGTGTTCGCGACCCTAAAGGCAATTCAATGGGGGAATTTCTTTCCGCGGTCGAGGATAAAGCGATTCGTGTATCGCTTTCTCGGAACACCCGGACCCCACATCCTGGTGTAATTTTTAGAAGGAGTTCTGCGCTAAAAGTAGGCGGATATTCTCAACGCGATTTCCCAGTAGAAGACTTATCTCTCTGGGTTCGATTGCAGTCTCAGGGGAAGTTTGTGTCAGTCCCCCGGTCGCTTTTTACCTACACTTTGAATGGCGGTTCAGTAACCGGACTTAGGCGCAAAGAAATGATTGCAAGGCGGTCGCAACTGATTAGAGCTGATCAGGAATTAAGACAAATGCTAGGAGAGTTGCGGTCAATTTGTAAGTCAGTCAAGCCCCTCTATTCAGAGACAAGTAATGGAATCGGCCGAAGAATTTTCCTCACAATTGACGGATTTTATCTCCACAGGATTTATGGTCACCGATTGTTAGCGTACAAATTTGCAATTCTAGAATTTTTGCCGATGCTGACCAAAGGAGCTTTTTATAATTATCTTTTTGAACTGCTTAGTCATTTTCGGCGCAGATACGCCTATAGGAAGAAAATGGGTATTAGTTAAACTAAAGACCCATTGATTTTGCTTGTATATCGAAATCTGGAATGGATTTCCGCAAATCTTCAAAATTTCCAATAGCTTCAATTACTCCGTGATTGATGTAAGCAATTTTTGCAATTTCGCGGATAGTTGAGAGTCTGTGAGCGATAATGATCACGGTTACCTTGCCTTTGAGCCCTAAAATTGCATTTGATAAATTCATTTCGGTCTCGCCATCCAGAGCGCTGGTAGCTTCATCTAACACAAGAATTTTAGGCTGGGTGAACATAGCCCTTGCAATTCCCAATCGTTGCCGTTGTCCGCCACTCAATCGAGAGCCGCGATCGCCGACTTGTGTCTCCAAGCCTGCAGGCAGAGCCTTTACAAAATCGTAAAGCTGGGCGACCTCGATTGCCCGGAGAATCAAATCATCGGTCGCTGATTCAATTGGGTATCCCAGTGCAATATTTTGACGAATAGTGCCGTTAACTATTACAGCGTCCTGTGGCACGTAGGCAACGGCGCCGGGCCATTTATTTACTGTTTCACTCGGACTACATCCAGATATTTCAATAGATCCAGCTAATGGTTCTAAAACGCCAAGAATTAAATCTACTAAGGTTGTTTTTCCCGCACCCGAAGGTCCAACAATTGCAATCGTTTCCCCTTCTTCAATTTCGAGGTTGATTGCTTGAAGCGTCGGCGTGTCATTTCCTGGATACAAAAACTCAACATCTTTGATTCGTAAATCAGCCGAGAAACCGCTGTGAACAGTGTCGACATCATTTGTGTAGGGATGGGACTCTGGTGTCGCACCTAGTGAACCGATTAGCTCCATTGTCGGACGAGAAGCGAAAACACTCGACCTGATCAGAATAGAATTTTGTTGGATGCGCAAGACTGCCGGTGCGATTCTGGTGCCTGCTGCTAGAAAAATGGAAAGCGTTGCCACCGCATGCACGGCATCTTGCAAATAGAATTGAAGTCCCGATACTAGCAACGAACCGAGGATGGTAGTGGTTTCAATTACATATTTACTTACGTTGGGCATAAAACTTTGTTGAGCCAAAGTATTCGCGAGATCCAGTCGACTCCTACCAATTTCATCTGAATAAAATTCTCGCCTGTTTCGGACTACAGACTCACGGTATGAACTTAAGACTTCGATTATTTTTTGGTTGCTAGATATGGTAAGTCGTGCTTCGTTTGTCCCCAACGTCCGAGCCTTTTTATGCAATAAGAAGTAGAGAGATAGTCCAACGCCCACAAATACCAAAAACGTACTTACGGCGACGGATGGGCTGACAATCAATAGACCAGTAAACATCACCATTAGAATCGCTGAGTCCGACACTATCGTGACCAAATTGCCAATAATTCCGAGTGTGATTGAGGTGACGCCAGATGTAACAGCATAAAGAGTTTCTTGCATTGTTCGCTCTTGAATTATCAATAGATTTTGTCTTAGTAAACGCGAAACCAGATGCGACGAAATAACGGCCGCTCTTCTGCTTAAGAAAAACAAAGTACGCCGCGTAAAAAATATGGAAAAAATTGTGCGGGTTATGAAAGTTGCCGTGGCTAAAATGCCTAAAACAAGCGCCTGATTCTGAAAACTCAGATTTTGAATATGAATATATTTCAACACCATCGAGACCCGATTACCGGGCTGATGAGATTCGACTCCACTCACAGCTAGTGCGCCGAGCACTCCGATAAGCGCTACACCAAGTAAATCTAAGATTGACATACAGATCTGCAAAATGGTTACCACTGCAATTCGAACGAGATCTCTACGTGAAAGAACGGTAAACGATTTTCCGATTTGACTATTTTTGAATTTTTTTAACATAGTGCTCGTATTCTATAGCTCGAGTCACCACGCACTGAAGCGTTGCCAATTGTCAGGAATCAAATCCGCTGGATCCTTCATCAGGCGGAACCATTTCTTTGGTGCCACGACTTTAGCCTCGGGATTGTGAGTGGCGATCGCACCCCACCATCCAAAAGTTGAATTTCCGATGACGTAGCCATCACATAGTCTTAAACGTTCCAACGCTAGGGCAGCAGAATCTTGGGGGAAATCGATGACTCTGTATTCAACATTTTCTGGGAGGTAGGTCATGGCCAAATTTGGCTCATCTGAAAAAAGCCAAATTTTTCCGTACTTATTTTCAGCCCAAAGCGTGGCGATTGCTCTCTCGTAGTATTTTTTTGATGGGATGCCAAAGTGAGGTGAATCTTTATAATCTCCCAATCGTATGTGCACCGCAAGAGGCCTCTCCATCATGGCAAGTTCAGTCGTTTCTAGAAGAGCATGTCTTTCGCTTATTTTCTTGAGGTTAGGTATCACGCCCGCTGCCCAGACGTAGGTTTGAAAATAGCCAATGACTATATATGAGTCGTCGGAGTTCGTAGCTTCTAGATTAGAAAACCCGACTCCTTCTCCGATTATGATTCGACACTCTTCGCGCACGTATCTCAGTACGAGCTGATTTGCTACACATGCGAACAGTTTTTTTGTGAGAAAATTTTCGTATTTGCGCTCGACGATCTTACTTCTCAATAGGTATGCGAAGGAACGCCTATAAAGCTTTCCTGGTTTGGTCAACTCAAATTTGTGAACGTTATCCGGAAGCTCATACGAGTAAATGTCTGCGTCGCCGTCCATATTGCGCCGAATATTCCCAACCTCATCCAGAAGATAAATTTCATGGTTGGGAAAGTTCTTTATTGCAGCGGCAAGTTGAAAGAGTTGATTTCCAAGGCCCCCGGCAAGATAGAGGTAGACATTCCTTTTCCCTGGGGTGGCTTCTCCACGACTCCTTGATTTCACGCCGTTAGGCTACATTAGGTTTCTATGCCACATTCCGATTCGAACGAAAACTTTGTTATCGATATTTTGATTGTCGCCTATCGACGTGTCGAAAATTTGAGAAGTATCTTGAACTTGTGTCTTGCAACAAGTGCCAATCGAATCTATATCGCGGTTGACGGGTGTCGTCCCAGCGAATCCACGTGCGCTCAGAACGAATGTCGCGATACCCAAAAGGTAGCCTTACAAGCGAAGAATGAGTTCCCCGCTCGGATTGAAGTTTTCCTTCATGAAGAGAACGTCGGAAGCAGCGTCAATATGCTTTCAGCTCTGGATACGGTCTTTAAGTCATCGGAAAACTTGATTATTCTTGAAGATGACTGTATTCCAACAAATATTTTCTTTGACTACGTAAAGGCTGGGCTCGAATTGCTAAAGGATAATTCCGATATTTGGGCCGTTTCGGGTTCTCAACACAATTCAAATATCGAAAAGGATGGATGGTATCTGTCTTCCTATTTTCAAGTGTGGGGTTGGGCTACCTCTCGGGATCGATGGAAGGCAATGAAGTCGTCAGTTTTTGGACTTAGTGCTCAAAATAGTTTCGATTCTTCAACTCAACTTAATATCTCTCGCGCGGAGAAAGCTTATTGGTTGGCAGGATCTCGTCGAGCACTTGACGGATTTGTGGACGCCTGGGATACGCCAATCACTGCCCACATGCGATTGAATGGTAAATATACGCTTGTACCCACTAAAAATCTTATTAGCAACGTGGGGAATGACCAAGCTGCTCTTCACATTAAAAATTCTAAATGGACTCAAGAAGCTGATCAAAATTATTCGCTTCCTAGCAGCCCGCCAATACCCAATCTGGTCTTAGACGAATGGACGAGGAGCATTTTCTATCACATTCGTTTCCGACATTTTTTTTCTACCCGATTAAGACAGCTAATTGACAGTTTTCGAAACCCACCCATTCGGCCAATAATTGAACGCTTGCGGTCAGAGAATTTTTACTGACCGATTAAACATTTGTTGAGTCCGGTGATTACAGCACTTATTTGATCCTCGCTCATCCAGGGAGACATAGGCAAACTTAAGATTTGTTGGGACAGCTTTTCTGCGCATGGATATATTTTGGATCTGCGTCCGATCATGGCCTCGAACTCATATGCTGCGGAAAACGGATAGTGAATTTCTGTCTGAATATCGAGCGCGGCAAGTTGGGAAATCAATTCTTGCCGATCGGGTACTACAACTGGAAAATGGTGCCTCACGCTATTAAGAATTTTATTTTGAAGTTCGATATGCAATATATTTAATTCGGCAAGCGCTTCTGAATATTTATTGGCAATTGTGACGCGGCGAGAGTTCCAAAAATCTAAGTATTTGAGGTTTACATTCAATACTGCTGCTTGGATTTCATCGAGTCGGCTATTTCCACCGATTAACTCATGTTTATATTTATTCTCTTTACTACTTCCATAGTTGCCCATCGAGCGCACAACTTCCGCAACCTCTTTATTATTGGTTACGACCACTCCCGCATCACCGATGGCTCCTAAATTTTTAGTTGGATAAAGTGAAAACACTCCTATGTCCCCCCAAGCGCCCGCTTTTATTCCTTCTTGTGCGGCTCCATGTGCTTGCGATGCATCTTCAATGACGAGCCAGTTATTTAAAGTGGCCATTGCCATAAGACTTTTCATATCTAGCATTGCACCGTGCATATGCACGGGCATTACGGCTTTAATTGATCCTTTCAATTTTTCTAACTCACTGAGGTCCATTAGTCCGTGTTTGTCGATGTCTACTCCCACTGGGATAGCGCCGACATTGTGGATAGCGGTCCATGAGGCAATGAAGGTGTGAGCCGGAACTGCCACGCGATCGCCTGGTTGAATTCCGATCGCTTTGAGGGCTATCGCAAGCCCGTCGAGTCCATTACCAACTCCTACTGCAGCTTTAGTGCCGACATAAGTGGCCCAATTTTCCTCAAATTCTGATAAGTGACTCCCATTAATAAATCGACCAGATTCAACTACTTTGGAGATTGCTTGCAGCCACTCATTCTTAAGTTCAGAAGGAGCCGACTCCATCGAGAAAAATGGAACTTTAATTTTCATAGTTGGCAAGCCTCCACGACAAAAATTCATTCCAGTCCCGAATGTAATCCGATTCGTCATACACATCACTTGCAAGAACTAATGTCACGCAATCCGAAGAAAAGTTCTTAAGGACTCTCCAATAGCCTGGTTGAATTCGCAAAAACTCACTCGAATTGGCCTCCAAGCGATACGTCTCTGATTGAAGCCCGTCGCTGAGAGTAATTTCTAGGCTACCGACTAGGACAACAAAAATCTGATGTAGTTCGCGGTGGGCATGATTGCCGCGAGTTGAATTTGAGTTTGCCTGGGTAATCCAGTAAACGCGTTTCACTGGGAAATCGATCTCCCTGCCTTCTAAAACGCCAAGGTTTCCATTCAAGTCCATGAAATGTTCGACGCCGTGGCGGGCAATTTCACGCATACGAACAGGATACTGGAAGGAAAGGGTTACCCTTACCCAATGAAATTAGTGGTTACCGGAGGTCTCGGCTTCATTGGATCACATTTCGTCGAGCGCGCGGTATTAGATGGACATACAGTGCTTGTTTTGGACAACGAGACTTACGCTGGAATGCCCGAGAACCTTTCGGCCATCCCCCGCGATTCGTATATTTGGGAGAAGGTGGATATCTCCGACGCTGTCTCCTTGGGGAAGATATTCAGCAAATACCGGAATTACGACTCAATTGTTAATTTTGCCGCCGAGTCACATGTAGACAGATCTATCATTTCGAGTAAACCATTTCTGGATACCAACATTGGCGGGACTATAAATCTGCTTGAAATCGTTCGGCGTGGATTAGTTTCGAGAATGGTGCAAGTTTCAACCGATGAAGTCTATGGATCAATAGCGCAAGGGAGTTGGGATGAAAACGCGCCTTTAGATCCAAGAAGTCCCTATAGCGCTTCTAAAGCTGGCGCAGATTTTTTTTGCATGGCATACAAAAACACATACGGTGTTGATGTGAGGATAACTCGTTGCTCAAATAATTATGGTCCTAGGCAGAGCGTCGAGAAATTAATTCCGCTAACTATTATGAATGCTATAAGCGGACAGGAAACACCAGTTTACGGTGATGGAAAAAACAGGCGCGAGTGGCTGTACGTCACCGATCACGTTGATGCAATTATGAGAGTTTTAACAGCTGACGATTTACACGAATCGATTTTCAATATTGGTGGCCGCGAGAAAGAAAATATCGACATTGTAAGTTCTATTATTAACGAAACACCTAATTCGACCACTCAAATTCGATTTGTAGAAGATCGAAAAGGTCACGACTTCAGGTACGCTGTCGATTCGAGTCGAATAAAGGCATTACTCGGGTGGAAGCCATTGATTACGTTTGAAGAAGGGCTTCGATTCACTATTGAGTGGTATTTAAATAATCGTGCTTGGATTGAAAAGAGCGCCGAAAAGGTGAGATCATGAAAGGTGTAATTCTTGCAGGCGGTTTAGGGACCCGACTCTCGCCGCTCACAAATGTGGTGTGCAAACAATTGTTGCCGGTCTATGACAAGCCGATGATTTACTACCCGTTATCAACTCTTATTCTCGCGGGAGTAACCGAAGTTCTAGTAGTTTCATCACCAACTGAAATCGGTTCCTTCGAAAAACTACTGGGTTCCGGTGAGAAATTTGGAATCTCGATTTCTTACATGGTCCAAGAAAATCCAATCGGTCTAGCGAATGGTGTTGCAATCACTCAAGACTGGGTCGCAGGTGAGTCCTTTTGGTTCATCCTCGGCGATAACTTGTTTCATGGACCAGATTTTGGAAAGCAATTAAGTAATATTGATGACAAGGGGGCACATATATTTGCGGCGGTGGTTGATGACCCTCGTGCTTATGGTGTCGTTGTCTTTGAGGAAGATTCTCCAAAACAACTCGTTGAAAAACCGGCTGAACCAGTATCAAATTGGGCGATACCAGGACTATACAAGTTTGATTCAGGAGTATATGAATACTGTAAAAATATCACTCCTTCGCCCCGAGGAGAATTTGAAATTATCGATCTTCTACAGGCTTACCTTATAGCGAACGAACTTAAAGTAACTAAAGTTTCTCGCGGAAATGCTTGGTTCGATCTGGGCACGTTCGAGCAATTACTAAGGGGTGCACAGTTTGTTCAAATGATAGAGGAGCGCCAAGGGCTATTGGTGGGGAGTCCAGAAGAGGCTGCAGTTCGAATGGGAAGGATGTCTTTGAAAGAATTTACAGAAAAAAATGCTCGGCTTTCAACGCCTTATGCAATTTCACTAATTCGGAGTTTAGATAGTTGAAGATTGGTGGAGGGCAGACCACTAGCCCACAAATAGAAGTTTTAATCACGCACAGCAATTTAAGGAGGTCTCCGTATTCATTAAAGCTATCGGATGGAACTGACGTAGAATTTCAAACTAAGCGGATCCCAATCAATTTTCCACTCAAATACTTTTTTCGCGAGGAGGCGACAAAATCGATTTTGTCACCTCAAATGGTCTTCCGAAGCATCCGTAAGCTTTGCAAGATCTATTTCAATTTCCCTTCGATGCTGTTCTCAGATTTATTCTTGAGTGAAAAGGTTTTTGTTGCGCTTAATCCCTCTCAAATTGAAAAGCTGCCTATCTCCGTACATCTAGTAGATAGCGGTGAGGTTTGGGTTGGAAGAAGCGCTGTACTTCAGGGGTTCTCACCGAGTGATTTGTCCTCAAAACTTGAATTTGATTTGATTCGCAACCCATTGCAATTCGCGCTATTTGTGAAGTTCGCTAAAATTTACCTTAGTGATTTGGATTCGCCCATACTAAGGAATGCTTGTCGATCTAAATTTTTGGAAATTGCGAAAATTTGTGGTGGCAAAAATCTATTTCAGATAAGTCTATTTGAAAGAGTGCACGTTCATCATGGTTTAACCCTTGAAAGCAATAATTTCTATATTCCGATTTCATCAAATTACTTAAGTATGCTTAACGGGTCAACATGGCCCCATTATGAAATTTTATGCCCTGACGGTGTTGGGGGAATTGAAATATATCGTGGATCAAACCCAAACCAAAATAGTGTTCCTGCCGCTGTATATATCGGTTTCGCCGGGAATTGGTACCATTTTGTCGTAGATGTTATACCTTCGCTTATCGAATATTTAAATTCGGATATAGAACAAAGTCCAGTAATTATTCAGGCGGGTTTAGCGAAAAGCATTGTTTCGTTGTGCCAAATCCTCACAGGCAAACCTCCTATAGAGGTTGGTATTGGGCAATCATTAGTCGTCGAGAAGCTACACGTGATTCAAAGCCGAGTAGTTGAATCGTCATATGAGTTAATGGCTCAAGAGAAGTTATCCAGACTAAGAGATTTCAGAAGTCGAATTCTGAGCTATTTCGAATTACCTGCCAGCCAACAATCCGAAGAACCCATGGAAAAATTTCCTTCTAAAATATTCGTTATTCGAAGCAAAGGACTTTTTCGACCCCTTCGGAATCAACGACGCATTGCAAGAGTTTTGACAAAAAAAGGGTTCTTCGTAGTTGATCCATCCAACATTGATCTGGCTAACCAAATTCAGCTTTTCAACCATGCGCAATTAATCGTCTGCGAGACTGGAGCTGCAATGACGAATATAATATTTGCAAAACCAAGTGCGGCAGTCATCGAACTAAATCCCGGCTTTAAAGGTGAAGATCTGCAATTTTGGGAGCGATACTCAAAGCCGTTTGTGGCAAAGTACCGAATTGTCTTTGGGAAAAGATTCTTTTTCGGACAAGGTGGTTTCGCGCGTGACGGTCATATAATTCGCGTTGCTACACTAATGAAGGCCCTGAATTCTGTTACGCTTGAGGCTAAATAAGTTTATTAAGCTAGGAGTCCGGTCTATGGAAACAAAGTTTTCGATTGTAATTCCGGCGTTTAATTCCGTTGACTTATTGAATCGCGCTCTTTTGAGTCTGGAAAAATTAGACTACCCAGCAATTCAAGTTGAAACTATCGTCATCAATTCTGCGTCTGAATTTGATGTTCAAAAAATAGTCGAAGATTTCCAAAAAAGAATGACTGTAACCTATTCGGAGCTAGATGTGAATAACGGCCCAGGGGTTGCTCGTGATGAGGGTATTAAACTTGCCACTGGAGATTATGTTCTATTCCTCGATTCCGACGACGAGCTCCATGCAGACGCGTTAAGAAAACTAGATTCGCGCATTAAAAGCGAAGAGAATCTTCCTGATGTAGTTATGTTCGATTGGTACTTTGGGAGTGGCACAGAAAAATCCAATCAGAGCAGAAAAGATCACGTGTACTTTTCCTCAAGGTGCAAGCGCATCACTTCTTTTGCAAAGCAAAACATGGATGGTTCTGTGATTTTCGGTTGTTACAGACTGAATTTCATCAGAGAAAACGATATCCGCCATCCGGCTGGATTACACGAAGATATTTACTTTTTATTTTTGGTGTACTTTTACTCCAGTAATTTTTCCTATCTTGCAGATTCGCTCTACATTAAGCACAGGGCAAATGGTTCAGTAACGTCCCGTGTTTCAAAAGAGCACTTAGAAGGTTATTTGAACGCGTATACCCAGATTGTAAATTTTCTCAAAACCCGTCTATGTTCATCTTGTGGCAAATCACATCTGCGCGATAGTGAACTAGGAAGAATCACAGCTCTTGTTTCGCGCATTCGGGAAATCACTCGATTGGAAAAGAATCCGGTAAATCGTGATGCCCTATTTGATTATTTGCAGTTTTTAGACCTTAAGCAAGGCATAAGCGTTCAATCAAAATTGGTGGGTTATCCGAGTTGGACGAATTACGGAAAAATTTTTTCGAAGTATTTGAATCGTGATGGCTGGGGTTCGCTAGCTGACTTTGTATTTTCGATGGAAGGCAAGTCGTGGAGCTGTGTTGACATACATAGTTCTTTGTTTTTAGCACCTGACGAGATTCGCACATGTTGTAAGAGGTTTTTTGTAGATGGTGAGATGCGTGGCGACGTAAAACTTGATATAGATTTCAATGAAGGCGACGTCATACCTGTAGACGCAATTACTCAATCGAAATCGGAGCTCTGGCGGGCGATCAATTTGGGCGATTCAACAGGGTGTGACGAGTGTCCTTTCATGGAATTTAAGTCTTGGGGAGATCCTAAAGAGGCGTTTTCTTTAAATTTGATTTCGATGGAACATCATTCGGTATGCAACCTGCGATGCTCCTATTGTGACCCGATTTTTTATGGAGGAAAAAGAGAACAATATGCGGTCTCTAACTTACTAGAAGAATTCACTGTCAGAAAATTTTTTGACTCAACAAAATTGGTGGTGTGGGGAGGTGGTGAGCCTCTCCTCGATCCGAATTTTGACGAGATGTTGGGTAAAGTCGCCGATTCTGCATCTCAAGCACAGCACAGAATTCTGAGCAATGCGCTCCGCCATTCCTCGACAGTTGAACGTCTGCTTGTCTCGAAACAAGGACAGCTCGTAACCAGTGTGGATGCCGGTACCGCATCCAAATATTTGGAGGTTCGTGGCAGATCCGGCTTCGAGAAGGTGTTGCGGAACCTAAAGACCTATGTCGCTGCCGCGCCACAACGAGTAACCATTAAGTATATTTTTACAGACGACAATACCGAGCAGGAAGAAGTTGATGCTTTCTGTGCAAGCGTTGTGGAAAATGAACTCCTAGGGGCGTTCTTCCAAATTAGTGGTAATTTTAAATCGGAGTGGTTGACGGACGAGATGTTGGAAGCAGCAATCAGCCTCTATTTAAAGCTCACCGTGTTAGGCGCTTATCACGTATATCTAGATGAGCATATATGGCAAAGGTGGAGCGAAAGCCACACGGGCACTTTCGATAGTTTGCCAAAAACTATATTGTCCGTTGAAGAGGTTTTGCGAATCTCAAGACCTGGACAGTCTGAAGGTATATATTTTTGGGGCGCCGGGCAGCTCTCATCATTACTTTTCAAGAAGGATAATTTCGTTGAAAGATGGAACATCAAAGGCGTAGTTGATTCACTGCCCGAAAGGATAGGTTCTAATTTTTTCGGATTTACAATTGAGCCCGTCGAATCTTTAGTTTCAAAAAATGAGCAAATATTCCTTTCAGGAAATCAAGGAATGATCTTGATGAGAGAAATGTTTGACCACCTTAATTTAGACGCGGGCAGATTGGTTCGAGACCTACTCTGGTAAACCTACATTTCTACAAAATGAGAAGCCTGATCTGATGAAAATGAAATTGAATTCATCAACTTCAAACCTTCTACTGCGTCATCTGGCCCGAGAAGATTGGAATCAGGACTAATTTTAGGAGCACCGCTTGCAATAGCTCTAGCGATGTCTACATAATAATTTGCAAGGGCTTCAATAAAGCCGCTTGGGTGACCGGCCTTGAATCTTGAATATCTGAATTCGTTGGCAACTAAGAGTGAGGGTGACCCTCTATCGATAGTACGAATTTCTCCAAACTTATCACTCAGTGTGAACTGATCGGGGGCTTCCTGTACCCAAACCATCGAACCTTCTGAGCCAAATAATTCAATTCTCAATCCATTTCGCTGACCAATCGCAATTTTGCTAAACCAATAATGGGCATCAAATCCGAGGTCGTACTTCACTATCGCTGTAACATCGTCAGCTAAGTCCTTGAAATTTCCTAAGCTTCGGACTTGGCCCGAGACCTTCGTGGGCGTTGCTCCTGTTAAATACTTTATAAGTGAATGGAGATGCGTGCCTAAATCAAGCGAAATTGTGTTCACTTCATAGTCTTGCAGTCGCCATCGTTGCGGCGTGACCACAGTGCCATCTTTTGAATATTTTGCAAAAGTCTCCTGTGGCATAAGTGCGTTTATTCTTCGGATTTCGCCAATGGCGCCACGCTTAATCATGGCAGCCAACTCGCGAACCATCGGGTATCCAGTGTAGTTAAACACTATTGGTACAAATTTTTTGTTTCGCCGGATTTCTTCAGCTAGCACATTTGCGTCCTCAACGCTTGATGTGAATGCCTTTTCTGAAACAATCGCGGCGCGATTATTAAGCGCGAGCGATATGTGACTGAAGTGTAGATTAGTTGGTGTCAAAATTGCGATTGCGTCTAGTTCCTCGGAATTTACGAAGTCCTCAGGATTGCTATAAACTCTACTGTTGGCGATCATATATTCGCGGCCCGTCGCGAGATTCTTTTCGTTGCTACGGCTGAAACATCCTGATACTAGTTCGAATTTCTTATCTAAATTGATCGCAGCGAAATGTGCTCGACCGACTGCAGATTCCAATGATCCGCCTATAAAACCCATGCGTAAGATTTCGGAGTTCGGTTTCATTTACCTGACCTCGCTCAGAGAGTGATGTGGTCGTCCGGGACGAACTTTATTCAAAAGTGTTACCAAACTATTCTCGGAATAAAACGCGATTCCCGCTTTCCCAAAAGGAGCGTGAGCAATCCACGATCCTGTTGTGGCCAGCGGATAGAAAGCGATGAGTTTTCTCTTTGCGAGGGGCTTGAAACCCTGAAATAAATAGCGGTCGGATTTGGTTACCGTCATTCTAATAATTTTTCGAGATTTTCTGGTTTCGATTTTGCTCACGGTTTCGCGGTTGATAAAGCTCGAGACGTATTTTTCATAGTATTTGTATCCCATTCCATATTCAATCAATAATCCATAAAGGTCACCTGGGCTTCGGCGCATAGTTTCAACTATGTAAATCTCGCCGCGAGAGAGAATGAACTGGGTGTGTAGCAGTCCATCTACCAACTTCAAGGACGTACATATTTGTTCGATTAGTTCGCGCATTTTTTTCATTTGTTTCTTTGCGAGAACCGCTGGGAAATGGGAATAGTCAACGTGAAATGGGTACTGCTTACCAGTTTCCTCAACAAAAAAATCTTGAGTTATTTTTCTATTGGCGATGAAGGCAGAGTGGCTATATAGGCTACCCTCGATGAATTCTTCAATTACTATCTCATTACTTTTGGAGTGACCTTTTGCTACTTTTATAGCTCGAGACAGCTCCAGTTCCGAATTAACCTTGGTTATTCCTCGACCACTAAACGAGTCGCTCGGTTTCACAATTAAATTATGCTCTTTGAGCGCAGAAAGCGATTCAGAAGAATTCGATTCCGTCCAGAATCGCGGCGTTTTAAACGAAAGTTTGGACATGAAATTACGAAAAAGCATTTTATTTTGAATAGTGTTTGCAACATCTAAAGAATCAAGTCCGATAAACCCAAGGTAATTTGATAAACGAACCGCAGTGTTGTAGGCCGTATCGTTTGATGTGGGTATCACATAGGAGAACTTTTCTTTTTTGCATAGGGCAAGGACTTCCTCAAAATTGCTATAGTCGATGAAGGCAGATTGATGGCCTCGATGATGGCCTGGCTCCATTTCATTTGCTCCGCAAACCCAAATCTCTAAGTCATAGTTTTCTAAAGATTCAATCATTGGTATCGCAGAGAAGCTACCACCTAAAACTAAAACCTTCTCTAATTCACTCAACGGTCTCACCATCCAATCTCAGATTGAATATTTGCTCAATCTATTTCCACTATTCCTAACGGAGTCTTGAATCTCATAGAGGCTAGCCCATTAACTTCAGATTCGGAACTGGAGGTTATGCGAATGTTGTTTGCTTCAAGGGCTTCAGAAATTTGCGTGGAAAAGAAGGAAGCATCGATTGGTGATTTACTTCCGAAATTTATTCCGGATATTGACGTTACAGCGTTCCGCGAAACGCTTGGATGATTACTCGTCGACCACTGGATGAAGAAGGGAAGCTCTGGATCAGTCAATAATTCACGAACGCCTACCTGCTTCCATAGCAATTCGGTTCCATCTGGCAGCCTGCGATGGCCTTCAATGGCCGTGCGACCAATCGCTGCTTCAATCGGTGCTAAATCCTCGGTTGAGAACACCCAAGTGAGCCAACCTCCACCCTCTGCCGCCTTCTTTGTAACCGCTTGCCCAAAAGGTGTCTTCTCAGCTGCTGGGTGATCAAGTGCGCATACAACTTCGATGTATTGGCCATTCAAGAGTGGCGCGGTGAAGTTGCGAGTTCCAAATTGTGGATGAATTCCGCCATCTACGAACGCGGTGCCGATTTGCGAGCCGATTCTTTGAACTACATCGGAAATTTGGTCATGGGACGCAACGTATGAGACATGGTCTAGGCGCATGGGGAAATAATGCCGTATCTGGTGGGGTGGTTTTTACCAACTACTTGAGCTGAAGCATCAACGATTCTGAGGTCAATAATGGGGCGGCGTTGTGACCGAGGGCTACTCGAGCGGCCAATATGGCCTCAAGTTTGACCACGGTAGCGGCTGGCTGGGTGGACTTGGCAAGGGCTCTGATTTCTGTTTCCAAATCTGAATTAAGAAGGTCACCTTGTTCTCCAGACTGCACCAGCATTACATCTCGATACAAGGTGGCTATGTCCAGCAGGGCGCGATCGAGGTAATCGCGGACCATCCGGGTCGTCCTAGATTTCTGGTCTTTCTCTAGTTCCTTGATTGCTTTTGTATTTGTGGATGAAATTTTAGTGGTTTGTGTTCCCCAGGCATCTTTCAGAGCTTGGATTTCTTTTTCGTTGCGAGCTTCCGCTTCTTGTTCGGCATCGGCCTTTGCTGCATCAACTAATCGTTGGGCTGAATTGAATGCCGACGCGATATCGCGAACGCTCAATACGGATTTAAGAATCTCTTCTCTGTCTGATCGCGCGGATGCACTGGTTGCTAGATAGCGCGCGCGACCCACGTGACCTTGCGATGCGCTGGCAGCGAAGTGAGCGAGTGAAGGAGAGATGCCTTCCGTGGCGAGAAGGTTTGCCACAGCGCTGATTGATGGCGTGCGTAATAGGACTGCGCGTGTGCGGCTGCGGATGGTGGGTAATACATCGGTTGTTGAAGGTGCACACAGCAACCAGACCGTTTGCTGGTTGGGCTCCTCGATCGCTTTCAGCAGAGCATTCGCCGCGGATTCTGTTAATCGATCTGCATCTTCAATAATTACAACACGAAAGTTGGCGACTGATGGTGACCATGATGCTCTTAGAACAAGTTCACGAATATCATCAATCTTGATAGAGAGGCCTTCAGTACGCATCGATTCAACATCGGCATGTGTTCCGTCTTTGACGGTTGCGCAATCGACGCAGGCGCCGCATCCACCTTCTGAACAAACAAGTGCTGCTGCAAAAGCAGTAGCAGCGATGGACCGTCCCGAGCCCGGTGGGCCTGTGAAAAGCCAGGCATGGGTCATCTCCTGGGATTCGGAATTATCAAGCGTTGAAGCCACTACCGCGGCCTTTAGGGTCGTGACAACCGCTTCTTGATCTATCAGATCATCAAAGACAGACATAAGTTATTTCTTGTTCTTCTTACTCTGGTTGATTTTTAATGAGGCAAGATGAGAGACCCGCTCCACAATTTGTTCGTGAATTGCTTCCTTTGATTGAGTGGCATCCACTACGAAGAAGCGTTCGGGGTCGACGTTCGCGAGATTGAGGAACTCTTGACGCACACGCTCGTGAAAAGCGAGGGGTTCGGATTCCAAGCGGTCCTGGGACTTAAGGCGACCGAGACCTACCGTGGCTGGGAGATCCAAGATGACGGTGAGAACGGGTGTGAGTGATTCTGTGGCCCAGCGAGAGATACGTGCGACCTCCGCGGGTTGCAGCACGCGGCCAGCACCTTGGTAAGCAATGGATGAATCCAAGTAACGATCAGTGATGACAACTTCGCCGCGTTCTAGCGCGGGGCGAATGAGTGAAAAGACATGGTGAGCGCGATCAGCGGCATACATCAGGGCTTCGGCGCGAGGACTGATTGCACCGGTGGCGTTGTCGAGAAGAATTTTTCGAAGCTGATTGCCAAGAGGCGTTCCACCAGGTTCGCGCGTGAGCGTGACTGTCTCACCCATACTCTCCAAATGCTTCTTGAGAAGTTCTGTTTGGGTGGACTTTCCGGAACCTTCTCCGCCTTCAAACGAAATGAAGATGCCAGTGTGAGTCACGCCAGTGATAGCCCCGAGTTCACCGCGAAACGCGGCCTTGATATCGGACCAGAGGGAAACACTAGGACGATCACGCATTTGTTTGTAAGAAACGATTCCCACGACAAGACCAATAAAACCAGCACCCAACATGGTGAATGCGGCTCCGTTGTAAGTGAGAACAATGTGGCGGATGTGGAATCGGTGCTGACCGATAGCGCCAGCAATAACTGGAGCGATGGCGAGAACAAGAACCAAAGCAATACGAATAAGTGATTGCACGAAAGCAAAGGTGCGGCCGCGGACCTCATCCTCGACCTCCATGCCGAGCATGGTGAAGCCAGAGACCCATGAAACACCTGCGAATGCGCCAAGGAGAACTGTGAGAATCAGTGCAACGACGAGATTGTTAATTAGCGAGAGTAAAATCAGAAAGAAGCTAGAGATCGCAAGTGCTGCACCAAATTGGCGACGACGAGAGAACTTACCAAAGACCTTTGGCCCAAGCGAGATACCAAGTGCGAGGCCTGTAAAGATCGCACCAAAGAGGACACCGTACGCGGCATCACCGGCCTTAAGTTCTCCGACAAATGTTCGAGCTAAACCAATAACAGCACCAGCGGCGAAGAATGCGCCGAGCATTCCAAAAATCAGACCTCTAATAACTTTTGATTCGTTAACAGATCGAAAACCTTCAAGAAGTGACTTTCCAATATTTTGATTCACTGCTGCAGAACTTGAGGCACCACGGGGTATTTCGCTCATGCGAAAAACTACGTAGGCGGTATAGAGGAATGAAGCCGCATCAATATAAAGACCTAGGTCAGCCGTGGACGCAAAGCGATGAGAGAAGACCTTGCTGAGTGAACCAGCAAGAAGTGCGAGCAACGAGAAAATAATCGCGGCAATCGGGGCTGTGCCGTAGCTCGCAAAAAGTGTTACTTGGTTCGCGGATTCCAGCTTGTTTTTAGGAACTAGGTTGGGAACCGATGCTTCTTTGGCTGGAGACCAGAAGAGAGTTACAGATTCAACAAGGACGGTTGCGGTGTAAAGCCAAAAGTAATTTCCAACCAATGGAATCGATAGGTAGAGGCCAAAGCGGAGGATGTCGCAGAGAATCATTAAGCGGCGGCGATCAAAGCGATCTGCAATCACACCGGCGATAGGGCC
>JGI26470J50227_1000241_pt1 | contig 24816 bp, 51 predicted proteins | sample FreactTroBogLake_FD_50227 | JGI IMG/M metagenome (IMG submission 50227) | reverse complement strand
TAAGTTTTGCAGGATCATCAACACCAACAATAAATGCTTCATTTAATGTAAGCTCTATTACATATACGGCTACTGGAACATTTACAGTTAATTTTACTAATGCTTTGCCTGACAATAAATATGCTTTTTGCACTTCAGCAGGAAATTTAAATACTACAAATTATGGTTGTTATCAGTATGGAACAACACTAAGCACAACTGGTATTTCAATAAATACTAGTAGTTTTGTAGGAGTAAGTACAAATGTATCAAATAACTGTGTATCTATATTCCGCTAAGGACTAACAATGACCACCACAATAAACGCATCAACAGGAAACAACCTCCAGGTCACAGCGGATGCTAGTGGCATTATTAAAGTGCAATCCAATGGGGTTACCACTAATGCTTTGGCTTGGATGAATTTTAATGGCATAGTCACAACTTCAATTCGGGCATCATATAACGTAAGTTCTGTTACTCGAAATGGTACTGGTGACTACACAATGAATTTTACTAATGCTATGGCAGATGCAAATTATTGCTTTGTAGGTTCAGTTAATCTTTCAACTGCTAACAACAATTTAACTATTACCCCTGCTTATTCAACTGCTCCTACAACAACTGCTATGCGTTTTTGTACATCTGCTGGTGCAACCGCAACACTTTATGATTGCGGTTATATTTATGTAGCAATTTTTGGAAACTAAGGAATCATCATGGCAAAAGTAATCATTTACACAAACACAAGCGGTAACGTATCAGTATGCGTACCAACAGGCGAGTTACCTATTGAGACAGTTCTTGCAAAAGACTGCCCAAGTGGTGCAATTATTGTAGAAGACTCAACTCTACCCCAAGGTGATGATGCTTTGTTCTTTGATGCTTGGAAACTAAATGGGTCTACAGTATCTGTGGATATGCCAACTGCTATTGCTCATCAAACCACAAAGCTCAACCAAATGGCTTATTCTGAAGCACAACACAGAAGTGCAAAAGCTGGGATTGGATTGACTAATGTCATGTCAGATGCAGATTGGACAACAGCTCTCACAACTGCAAGATCTGCAATTACAGCATCCACAACAACTGCTGAGTTAGTAAGTGCTATTGCACCTATACAGTCAGCAATAACTGCTAACACACTATGAGCATCGTACTTGATGGTAGCAATGTATCAACAACTGGGTTAATTAACTCAGGCACTGCTGTGGCTAGTACATCAGGCACGTCTATCACTTTTACTGGAATACCATCAACTTCCAAGCGTATTACTGTAATGTTTGGTGGTGTTAGTGTTAGTGGAACAAGCTCTTTGCGAATACAAATTGGTTCTGGTTCAGTTACATCTTCTGGATATACGGGCGGTACTGCCACTATTGCTTCTGCATCTGCATCATCAACAACAACAGGTTCTGCTGGGTTTGATTTAAATAGCCAAAGTGCAGTGCAAACTTTAACAGCCGTTGGTTCTGTTGTATTGTTAAATATTTCTGGAAACCAATGGATTGCAAGCGGGTGGATTTCTTATGACACTGCCGGACAAACTGAATCAATTAATGGAAGAGTAACTCTTTCAGGTGTATTAGATCGAGTTGTGGTCACAACCGTAAATGGCACAGACACTTTTGATGCAGGTTCAATTAACATTTTATACGAGTAAAATCATGGACTACAAATGGGAAATATCAGAATTAAGTGCGGAAGATGAAGTCATCACCCATGCTAAATATCATTTATCCTTGACAGATGGGGTAAACACAGTTGAGACTGAGGGAAACTGGCATTTTAAAGATCCACAAAACAAGGTTCCATTTGCACAAGTGACTGAGGAAATGGTAGCTCAGTGGATTGAAAATGAGGCTATGAAAGATGGTGTTTGTGTAATAAAATCTAGGTTAGAGGAACAATTGGCGCTTTTGGAAAAGTCGAAATCTATTGTCCCCCCTTGGAAACCACAAGTTTTTACTTTCAATATATAAGGTGACCCATGACCCAGGCCATTGACATCATTTCTAGGGCATTAAAAGATATTGGAGCTTTGGAGGCAGGGGAAACCCCTACACCAGAGGCATCTCAAGATGCTTTTGATATGCTCCAAGATATGCTAGACCAATGGTCAAATGAAAGCATGATGGTCTTTTACAAGAATGAGATCATTTTTCCATTAGTTTCAGGACAGACCCAGTACACAATTGGCCCTGGGGGACAGATTGGAGCTGTATTTACAGGCTCCATTTCAGGCACTACCTTGACTGTGACATCCATCCAGTCTGGTGGTATTTCCTTGGGCATGACATTGTCTGGGACTAATATTATTTCTGGAACCAAAATCACACAAATGCTCACAGGAGCAGGGGGAAATATAAATGAGGCAGGCACTTATAAGCTAAGTGTGAGCAACCCCACAATTTCCAGTGAAACCATTAATGCCTATTACCAAAGGCCTTTGACACTAAACTCATGTTTTGTCAGAATTAACACTTATTCCAATGGTCAACCCATTACAAACGGTGGTCTAGATTACCCAGTTTCTGTGCTTAATATTGAGCAATATGAAATGATTGGCTTAAAGACTTTAAATGGGCCTTGGCCCAAGGCTGTTTACTATGAACCAACAGAAACATTAGGGAATATCTATGTTTGGCCTAACCCAAGTCAAGGTGAAATGCACATTTTTGTAGATCAAATATTTCAACAATTTGTATCTATAAATGACACAATTAATTTACCTCAAGGTTATGCAATGGCTTTAAGGTGGTGTTTGGCTGAAAGATTAATGCCTATGTATGGCAAGGCTAGTCAGACACAAATTGCAATGATTAACAAGTTTGCCGCCCAAGGGAAGAGCACAGTTAAAAGAACAAACATGAGGCCTCCTATTGTTTCTACCTATGCTGACTCATTGTTGGTAGGTAGGCAAAAGGATGCGGGCTGGATTTTGAGCGGAGGGTTCTTCAGATAATGGCTGAATTTGGCTTTGTTGGCCCATCCTACACATCTGCCTCTATCTACCAAGATGATCAAGAATGCATCAATTGGCGGCCAGAGGTTGACCCTTTAAAACAACCAGGCTCTAGGGGTGTAGTTGCTTTATATCCAACCCCAGGCCTGACTTCACTTTTAACATTTCAAAATCAAGCTCCTGTAAGGGGTTTAAGGGCAGTTTCTGGAGGACAACAACTAATAGCAGTTTGTGGTCAATATGTTTATTCCATGACCTCTAGTTTGGTTCCTACCATTGTGGGCCAATTATTAACTACTACAGGCCAAGTGGGAATCACAGATAATGGAATAAGTGTTTACATTGTGGATGGGGTCTATAGATACACATGGAGAATTTCTAGTCCATCATCTGCTGTATTTACTGGAACTATTTCAGGAACTACTTTAACAGTTACAGCAGTTACCAATGGAACTATTGGAGTTGGTCAATCACTTTTTGGGGTTGGAATTACATCAGAAACTGTAATAACAGCCTTGGGAACTGGATCTGGTGGAGTTGGTACATACACCATAAATATCAGCCAAACAGTCTCTACTGCTGAAACAATGAACTCTACAGCTGTGGCGGCCAAGATCACAGCCAGTATCAGTGGATCTACATTAAATGTAACTGCAGTTGCCTCTGGCATTTTGTATCCAGGTCAAACCATCCAAGGCACAAGTGTTACTGCCAACACAGTAGTTACAGCTTTAGGCTCTCAGACTGTTTTAAGTGGAGCCATAGCCACTGCAGGGACAGGCTATTCTGTGAATGACATAGTTACTGTTGTTGGTGGAGTTTATGGACAAAGTCCAGCCACTTTTACAGTTACTTCAATAACTACTGGAGGTGTGGTTACAGGATTGAGTTTGACAAGTCCTGGTGCTTACACCTCTACACCATCAAATCCTGTTTCTGTAACTGATTCAGGCTCAGGATCAGGATTAACCCTAAATCTTACATTTGGCACAGGATCTGGTGGAACTGGTTCTTATGTATTATCTGGCACACAAACAGTTTCATCTGAAACCATGTATGCCTTGAACTTTACTATTTTGCCATCTTCAGATGGGGCATTTTCTGGTGCAGATGTAGTAGATACTGTAGACAATTATTTTGTATATAACCATTCAGGAACCCAACAATGGGGTGCTAGTAATTTACTTTCCCCTATTTCTTATTCTCTTAGCTTTGCCTCTAAAGATGGTGCTCCAGATAATTTAGTTTCTTTAATTGTTGACCACAGAGAAGTTTATTTATTGGGTGAGGTTTCATCAGAAGTTTGGGTGGATACTGGTACTTACCCTTTCCCATTCCAAAGAATACCTGGCACAAGCACCCAACATGGAATTGTGGCTACATTTTCAATAGCCAGATTAGGCAATTCTTTTGCTTATTTAAGTAGGAATGTTAGGGGTCAATCTCAAATTATGATGATGAGTGGTTATATTCCTCAAAGAATAAGCACTCATGCAGTTGAGAATACTCTTGTTAACCAATATGTTCAGGATGCTGTGGCATGGACATATCAACAAGAAGGTCATGAAGTTTATGTTATTAATTTTCCTACTATTGATATTACTTGGGCCTATGATATAACCACTAATATGTGGCACAAATGGCTTTGGAGGGATAACACCAACCAATATCATAGACATAGAGGAAATTGTTCTGCTGTTTTTCAAAATATGGTGGTTGTAGGGGATTGGCAAAATGGTCAACTTTACATGCTAGATCCTAATAATTACACAGATAATGGGCAATCTATTAGAAGATTAAGAAGAGCACCTCATTTGGTAACAGACTTCCAGAGACAGTATTTTGATGAGCTACAGATCCAATTTCAGCCTGGAGTGGGGACAACTGGGGTTTCTTTGCCAATCAGCACAGGATCAGTAACAACCTATCCACAAGCCATGCTCAGATGGTCAAATGATGGTGGATCAACTTGGTCTAGGGAATATTGGGTAACTATTGGACAAGAGGGTAAATACAAAAACAGAGCTATCTGGAGAAGGCTTGGATGGGCTAGAGATAGGGTTTTTGAGGTATCTGTCACAGATCCAGTATTTGCTGTAATTGTCTCAAGCAATCTGAAGGCTAGTGAGGGTGAATCATGACCACACAGATACAAGGTTATCCACAGACAGAATTTATTGATCAAGCAACAAAAAGGCCACAAAGAGCTTGGTTGCAATATTTGCAAAATTTGCTGAATTTCACATCTTCAGGGACAGCCACAAAAGGGGGGGCTATTTTGCCAAGTGCTCCTGCAGGGTTCATGAATGTCACAGTAAATGGCAAAAACTATAAAGTTCCATATTACAACCAATGAAGCATTCAGACATATTTAAGAGCATGGAAGGTAGGATGGACTTTGATCCAAAGATTGTTCATAATTTCTCTGATGGCTTGTATGCCAAGGAAATGACAATTCCCAAGGATTTTTTTGTAGTTCAGCATTTGCATAGTTTTAGCCATTTAAGCATTTTGGCTAAAGGCAAGGTTATTTTAAGGACTGATAATTCTGAAGAAATATATAGTGCTCCAGCCTGTATTGAAATAAAATCTGGGGTGCATCATTCAATTCAGGCTTTAGAAGATTGTGTTTGGTTTTGTATTCATGCAACAGATGAAAAAGATGCATCTAAGGTGGATGAAGTTTTGATTAAAAGGGGTTAATTATGCCTATTGGAGTTGGATTAGGAATGGCAGTTGCAGGGGGGCTTGGCCTTGTTGGGGCTGGGATGTCTGCAAACGCGGCCAATAACGCGGCTAATTTACAGGCAAATGCAGCGGCAAATGCTCAAGCACTTCAGCAACAAAACTTTAACACCATTAATCAGCAACAAGCTCCTATCAGACAGCTTGGATACAATGCAATTAATAATATGGGTGCTTTAGGATCTGGCACTTATGGAATAGTTGACCAAAGTGGAAACACTACTGGAACTGGAGTTGGATCAGGTTATTTGACCAATCAGTTTGGTGCGGCAGATCTAAATGCTCAGATGGCCCCTAATTATGGGTTTGTACTTCAGCAAGGACAAAATGCTTTACAAGCCCAAAACAATGTAGGTGGTGGATTAATAGGTGGTAATGCACTTGCAGGGATGCAAAACTACACACAAGGATTGGCTGGAAATCAATACCAGAATGCCTTTAATAATTATCAAACTCAAAGAAACAATATTTATAGCATGTTGGCAAGTCAGGCAGGGCTTGGTCAAACTGGTCAAAACCAAGTAAATGTCGCTGGTACAAACACAGCAACACAACAGGGGGCTTTGGGTGTGGGGGCCGCGTCTGCACTAGGACAAGGTCAAATAGGACAAGCAAATGCTTATGGTGGTGCTTTAAATAGTTTAGGCAACAATGCAATGCTTTATTCTTTATTGAATCAAAACACAACTGTACCTCCTACTGATATGACAGGATTTCAAAGTCCTTATGTAGCCCCTACATACACACCATCTGCTAATGCTTTGAGTTCTTTAGGAAGTGGAACCTATAATGCAAATTCTGGTGGATCTTTGGGTAGTGGCACATTTAACCCTTATGGATACTAAAAATGGCAGGATTTAATTTCTCACCTATATCTGTTCAACAACAGCCTCAAAATTCTTTGGCTGATTTGATGAATATTGCTAGAGGAGCACAGGCTTATAGTCAGGCTCAACAATTGAATCCTTTGCAACTCCAAAAGGCTCAATTAGATTTAGAACAAACACAAAAACTTAATCCTTTGGCTTTGCAAAAAGCTCAAGCAGAAACAGAAACAGCCCAAACTGGATCAAAACAAGCACAACAAAACTTTTTGGTTTCTGGTGAAAATTATTCTAGACAAATGCTAAATGCTTTGCCTACACTTGATGAATTTACAGATGATAAAACTGGTGAAGTAAATCATAAAGCATTAACAAAATCTTTAGATATTATTAGAAAAGGTACTGATGCAGTTGGATTGCCAAAGCATCCATCCAATTTGCTTGGTCAAATGGAAGAGGCAGTAGCAAAAAAAGATTATGATACTTATGAAAAGTTAAGAACTATAGCGGCTAAAAGTTCTGGAACTCCATCTGAGCAATTTCAAGCTAAATTTCCTGCTACACAATTTGTTTCATCAGGTGGGGAAATTAATCCAGTTGCTGGTGGCAATCCTAGCCTTACTGGTGTTACACCTGGAACTTTAAGAGGAATGCCAATTACAGTTACACCAACACCTTTGGCATATAACCAAAGAATGGTTGATACTGGCAGTAAAGATTTGTCAGGCAATCCAATATTTAATGTTATTGATGAAAAAGGTAAAGTTGTTGGGCAAACAACTGTTCCATCATCTGTTCCTCCAAATGCTTTGCCTGGTGCTAAACAAGGCCAAGCAACAGAATCCCCTTTGCCAGTTACAAGAATCCCATTTGAAAATGAGGAAACAATCAAAACTGCTAGAACAATACAACAAAAAGCTATTGATCAAAGAGCAACTGTTCTTCAAAGTACATACAATTACAATCAAATTATTCAATTGGCTGATAAAGCCATTACTGGAGTTGGCGCACAAACAATTGCAAAATTGGGTGGTGGGTTTGCCGCTATACCTTGGAAAGCAGATGAAACAAGTAATCTTCAGCAACTTGGTCATTACATGGCTTTGCAAACAGGAAACTTGGCTCAAGCCGCTGGTCTAGGAACAGATCAAGGAAGATCAATTGCACAAGAGCAAATTGGAACAACAAATTGGACTAATGATGCAATTAAAGCCACAGCTAGAACAAATAGAGCATTAGTTACTGGATCTGATTTATTTGGATTGGGAATGAGTAATGCAATTAAAAAATCAGGAAACAATCCATTGGCAGGAAGAGATTTCACAGAAAAGTGGTCATCAGTTGCTGATATTGAGGCATTAAAATATTATGATGCTATTAAGAATAAGGATAAATCTGAAATCAGACAAATTGTAGATAAAGTTGGTGGCCCAGAATCTAAAGGGTATGCTGATTTAATTACAAGATACAACAAAATTTACAAACTTATAACTGAGGGTCAATAATGACTATTTTAAGTTTGGATGATTTAAACAGTGCAGTTGATGATGTTTATGGCAGAAAAAAGCCAACAGATATTATTGCTCCAAAGAAAAGTAGTATGTCTACTTTTAATGCTAATCAGCCAATATCTAATGTTGTTACAGAAAACACTAACAACCCAGATATTTATCATCCACTTGATTTGCATAAGGCTGTTTTAGATGCTTATGCTGAACCTCCTCCTCAAGAACCAAAAGGTAGAGTTACAGGGTTTTTGGGTGATGTAGGAAAAGGTATTGCATCACTTGTTGATGTTGCCTATTCTCCTGTTCCTACAGTTTTGGGAAATATGGCACAAATTGGAGCAAAAGTTAATCAAATGTCTCCTCAAAAGGCTGAGGAGTTGGGTCAAAAAGTTAGTTCACTTTTTGAAAAACCAGTTGGTAAATTTTTTGGTGTTACAGAAGATCCTGCATATAAACAAGAATTAACAAACAAAATCACACAAGTTATTGGAGAATATGGCAACAAAGGGGCAGAATTTATTTCTCAGAAAACTGGGTTGCCTGTTCAAGATGTTAGGGCCATGCTCACTACAGCAAGTTTTGCAATGCCAGAACTTGGTTCAGAATTAAAGCCTGTTGCTAAAGCAATAACAAAACCTGTTGTAGAAGAAGCTAAATTAATATCTGGTGTTTTAGGTCAAAAGATTCCTAAAGTAAAAATTGAACTTCAAAAACAATTAGAACAAAAACAAGTTCCTGAAATAACACAAAATCTTGAGCAATTAGAGCAAAACTTTCAACAGAAAAAAGCTAATCCTACATTGGCAGAACCAACTCAACAAGTAGTGCAAGAAAATAATGCACCTCCAGTTGTTCAAGATTTGGGAACTGCTAAACCTACAACTCCAGAAGCAGAATTTAAAGAAGTTCATTATGGTGAGTCTGGTTTGCCATTAGATGAACAATATGCAAGAGCTAAAGTGGCTCAAAAAGTATTAGGTGAAGACCATCAAGCTGATTTATCTGCTATTGAAGGAAAAGGAAAAGAAAGATCTACAAACTTTCAAACTTCAAAAACAGATACTCCTTTGGGAAATTATCTTGCTGAGAAATTTGCTGATGAACAAAATAAGCTTAATGCTTATCAATCAAAATTAGTAAAAGATACTGGTGGAACAGAAGGACTTGATGAATCTGCTGTTTACAAAAGAGGAAATACTATTCTTGAGCCTTTAAAAGGCCTTGAAGATTATTTTGACAAGAAAACAGAAAATATTTATAAAGCTAGGGATGAACGAGGAAAATCAATTCCTGTTTTAGCAAACAAAATAAATGAAACATTAAATGATAGAACATTAAGTGAAATTTCTGATCCTGCTGAAAGACTAGCAAAGACATCAAAAATTAAACTTGAACAATTGGGCATGATGGATAAAGAAGGTAATTTATTGCATACTGATGCCTATCATTCAGAATTGTTCAGAAAATGGCTAAATCAAAATTATGATCCAAAAGCTAATCAACTACACAAAGCATTAAAAAGTGCAGTAGATGATGATGTATTGGCTAACATGGATACTAATTCACCACTTTACCAAGATGCTAGGCAATTGGTGGAACTTAGAAAAAATACTTTAGATAATCCAAAAGGAATTTCTAATATATTGGAAGCAAATGGCCCCAAGGACATTAATAGAAAAGTTGATGTAGAAAAAATACCTCAAAACATTATTAATATGCCTGTGGATCAATTTACTCATGTAATTGATACTTTAAATAATATGCCTGATGAATTGCAACCTAAAGCTCAAAAAGCAATAGGTGAAATAAAGGCACATTTTTTAAATCAAATGGCAGAAAAAAATCCTAATCAATTGACTAAGTTTTTAAATTCAAACAAAGAAGTTATGAATAGATTATTTTCTCCAGAAGAGATGGAGAATATAAGAGATTATCATAATGCAAAGCATATATTTAAAACTGATACTGGATACCCAGGAGCAGCGGTTCAGACCATAAACCTAGAAAAGAAACTTGGTCAAAAAATAGGTGAAATGGCAATTAATAAAGGAATTCCATTAGGTGCTGAACTTGTAACTGGTGGTCATGGAATGGGAGTTCCTGCACTTGTTACAAGTCATTATCTTGAAAAAAGAACTGCTAGAAAAACTGCTGAAACACAAGCTCAAGCAGAAAAACAATCTTTTGAAAATGCTCAAAGCAGATTTGTTTCAATTAAAGATTTATTAAATAAGGACAATAAATGAGTGTCAATCTTGCCCCAATAGGTAATGGATTTCAATTCTTTACCACAACTGGTTTACCTTTAAATGGTGGTTTGATCTATACCTATCAGGCTGGATCAACCACACCTCAAGCAACTTATTCAGATAATGCTGGTGTTTATGCCAACACAAATCCTATTGTTTTAGGTACTGATGGCAGACCCCAAACTGAGATTTGGCTAACTTATGGCTACAACTATAAGTTTGTGCTACAAGATTCAAATTACAACACTATTCAAACTTATGATAATTTGTATGGAATTATTGGAGTTGCTCCTACAACTCAAGCAAGTGTACCTAGTGGATTAATAGCAATTTGGTCTGGTGCAGTTGGTGCTATTCCATCTGGATGGTATTTGTGTAATGGACAAAATGGAACACCTGATCTGCGTGATTCTTTTGTAATTGGCGCAGGCAATAGTTATGCTGTAGGTGCTACTGGTGGATCTAAAGATGCAATTGTTGTATCACACACTCATACAGCAACATCTACATCTACTGTTACAGACCCAGGTCACTTCCATTCTGGTGGTGTTGCTTCTTATACAAACCCTGCTAATACTGGAGGTGGTTCAGCATCTGGTGGTGTAAGCAACACAGGAACTGCATCCACAGGAATTACAGTAGCAACATCTACAACCAATGCAACTGCTGGTGTAAGTGGTACAAACGCAAACCTACCTCCATACTACGCATTAGCGTTCATTCAGAAAGCATAAAATGGCTGACATTGATCTTGTTAAATATGGTGTGCTTTGGCAAAAAGTAGAGGATTATGAGAAAAAGTTTGATTCTATGGAAAAGAAAATAGACAAACTTGAAAACTCTATTGAAAAGCTAGTTTCAATGGCTGATAAATCCAAGGGAGGTTTTTGGGTTGGCATGATGATAGTATCAAGCATTTCTAGCTTGGTTGGATTTTTTTCACACTACTTTACTCTTAAATAATGCCATTCATGTTAGCCATCTCTGCAGTCTCTGCTATTAAGCAAGGGGTTGCAATGTATAAAGATGCTAAAAATGTAGGCAAAGAAGTAATGGGCATTTATACAGAACTAAGTGATTCACTTGGTTCTTTTTTTGACCATCAAGAAAAAGCTATTGAAGAAGTTAAACATAAAGAGAAAAATCCTCCTAAAGGCAAAAGCATAAAAGCCCAAGCACTTGAAAATGTTATTAAAAGAAAACAACTTCAACAAGCAGAAGAAGATTTAAAAAGAACTTTAATTTATGATTCTCCTCCAGAACTAGGTGCTTTGTGGACTGATTTTCAAGCAGAAAGAGCAAAACTTGAAAAAGACAAAGCCAAATTTGATTCAGATCAAAAAAAAAGGATCAAATTGAAAGAAAGGAAAGAGAAGAAAAAAGAGAAAGATGGAATATTAGAATTGCAATCTGTATTGCAATCTTGGTGGTCATCTTCACAATTGCAAGTTTAATGTATTACATTAATTTGGATTATCAGACAAGTAAAATAGAAGAACCTTGGCACATTGAGTTTAAAAAGAAATTCAAAGATAACAGCATTGATTATGAATGTTACAAAATATTTAGGGAAACTGGTTATTCTCCTAGCTATTGTAAATAGCGGGTGTGAGGATAGGTTTCGTTATTTTTGTCAAAACCCTGAGAACTGGAACAATGAAAAGTGCAAACCCCCAATCTGTATCGCAACCCAAACGTGCCCAGAATACTTTTCTAAGCCTACTAATGTCAAAACCCAAAACAACTGAACAGCTCCATGCTGAAACCCAAAGGTTTGTTGTTAGAGGAATGACATTGGGTTTAATTGGTGTTTTGTTGCTTTTTGCATACAGTGTGGTTTATACAGAACAGCCATTATTTAATGAGGCCCCTACAGACAAAGCTATTTTTGCTGTTCTGACTTTATTGGCTGGACAGGCTACACAAATATTGGCTAATTTTTTATCTAAAACACCTCCTCCAACACAATCTAAATGTGCTCCTACAATAAAGCAAGAGGAAAAGTTAATTACTGCATTAGAAAAACCTAGTCCACAAAAATCTTTATCTTTTGGTAATCCAAATGAAAGGCCTCCATTATGAGCACTTATATAGCTTCTTTTCTTTTGTTTTTAGGATTAATTTTTGGCATTTATGAATATGGGGTTAGCAAAGGATATTCACAAAGAGATGCTGAAACAATTCAACAAATAGCTAAGATCAATGCAGAAAATCAAAAAAAGACTGAAGATTTAATTCAACAAAGGGATGAAAAAGAATCTGAACTTCAAAAGGAAAAAGACAATGCTAAAAAAGAAATTGCCAAACTTAATTCTGATCTTGTTGCTAACAAGTTGCAGTTCTATGTCAAAGTTAAATCCTCCCCCAACAATGCCTGTCCAAATGCCTCCACTTCCACAGGAGATCAAACCAATGTTGCCCAACTTGACAGTTCAACTGCAACAGCTCTTGTCAATATCACCTCCCAAGGGGATGAAGGAATAGCAAAACTTAATGCCTGTGTGGCTTTTTATAATCAAATTAGGAGCATGGTAAATGGAACCCCAACAACTAAGTGAAGCATGTGGCATTGATTTATCCCATGCAGAAGTTTTAATTGAGCCTATGGAGAGTGTTTTTAAGATGTATGACATTAGTACACCTGAAAGACAGGCATCTTTTATAGCCCAGTGTGGACATGAATCTGATGGTTTTAGGTTCATGGAAGAAAATTTAAACTACAGAGCTGAATCACTTTTGAAGACTTGGCCTAGCCATTTCAACCATAGCAATGTGGCTGAATATGCTCATAATCCTGAAAAAATAGCATCCAGAGCTTATGCCAATAGGATGGGTAATGGGGATGAAGAATCCCAAGAGGGTTGGCTTTATAGGGGTAGAGGGTTTTTACAGCTCACAGGAAAGAATAATTATGAGGCTGTAAGCAATGATTTACAGATTGATTTTGTGAGCAATCCTGATGCAGTTGGAACTGTGGAAGGGGCAATGGCTACTGCAGGGTGGTTCTGGGAAAAACATAATTTAAACAAATATGCTGATTCAGGGGACTTTGTAGGAATGACAAAAAAGATCAATGGTGGGACAATAGGTTTAGAAAATAGGCAAGCTAGATATGAGCAAGCATTACAAGTTTTAAGGGGATAGAAATGGCAACAAACTTCAAAATTACTGGCAAAGAATACAAATCACCCAAAAGTCACTATGTGGTTTTAAGGGAACACGAAAAGAAAACTGAGCATGAATTGCACAGACTAGAAGACAAGCTCAAAAAGCATGAGCACATGCCTATGGAAAAAGCCCATCCAGAAAAAAGCTAATTTAGTTTATTCTGATAATCCAAATAAGACTGAGGAATTGGCACTTCTGGGGGCCATAAATCAGCCTTAATGAGGCTAAAAACAGTTCTAAGGTGTGCATCCATCCAGAACTGATCTTTCTCTTCTTTGCTCAAATAATGGCCTTGGTCTAGGGTGTGATGGCAGTCCCAACACAGGGCCGCTATCATATTATCATCAGACTTAATGCTCCTGCCTTTCCCGTGTGCTGAACTATTGGAGTGAGCACCCACTACTGTTTCATCATCAGCACCACAAGCATGGCAGTGTAAATATCTAATATTGTTTAGTAGCTTTGGACTTCTAACATATTGCCTTTTAGGATGTGCTTTCAAGCTCAATTCCTTTTTCAGCACACCATGCTTGGAGCCAATCCACAAATTGGCTTGCTTGATCTTTTGTGAATTTACGACTTTGGAGGCCTAATTGCACAAGCCTATGCCCATCTAAGGATGGAGCTATTTTGGAAGCATGTAGGCCTGTTTCTGTGGCAAATTGGTCTATTAAAAACCTCTTCCAAGATTCTGTATCCCACTTGGCTCCAAAATGTTGAGTTTCTTTTGCTATTTGAGCAATGATGGCATGAAATTTAGAATTTTGGTCATGTGTTCTATTTTCCTCCTCAACTGTCATAACTAGGGTTTTCCCTAATTCCAGTGTTGTTTTCATTTTAGGCCATAGATTTTTTATTAGAGCTGTGCCTTGCTCTATATTAATTAATTTGTATTGCATGTTAGTTAATCATAATTTTTAGCATTCTGAGTGCAGATTCAATGCTATCTACTAGGCAAAATGGCCCTCCTTTCCAGTTTTCAGCAAAATGTTTTTGATTTGCATTAAATCCTTTTTTCCCATAAGAGGTATTTAAACTTTTAACTTCCATCAAAATGGTTTGATTTCTGTAGCCTACAAGAAGATCACAAGGTTCATCAAGATAGTAAACAGTGGCTCCCATATTTCTTAGTGCTTCCACAATATCTTTTTCATTTTCATCTCTTCTACTTGCTCTTCTCATCTTTTAATTCCTTAATTTTTTCAGCCACATCTTTGCCTAAATTTTTAAATAAAGGCTCAGTTTGCTGTTTTTGTTTGACCAAGTCTCTGGTGTATTCAATCCAGCCAGGAGCTAAAGCAAGTTGAGCATAAAACTTTACTATGCTTGCATATTCAGCATCCCAATTAAAGATTGAATATCCATTTTCTGAGTTTGTTTTGGTCATTTCTTTTTCTTTTGTACTCATCTTCTTTTTTGGGAAATTTAGCCCTTTCTAATTGTTTAATAGGAACATCCCAAGGTTTTACTGGTTGCCAAATTGTTTTAATCATACAAGTACCATCCCATAATTGTTAATACCAGGTTTAACTACTAATCCCTCTTTCCTTATAAGTTGATTGGCTTTAAACTTTCTATAATTAACTTCATGATGCCATCTGTTAAATTTCCAAACTACTTTTGCTACATCAGGATGCATATCCACTAGCATTTGAGACTTTGGCAAAGTTCCCTCTTTGGCATAAAAGGCATCTGTATTGCCTCCTTTTAGGGTCTGTGTAGTTGCCTTTTGCTGTAGAAAAGCATTAAATTGAATGGTGCAAAACCCATCTTTCAAGACTCTGAGAGACAAATCTGTATCCTCATTGTATCTACCTCTCCATCTGTATGGAATGTCATTTTGTATCAACAAACAAGAATAAATTCTAGTGTTCATTACAAATGGGGGATGCAAGGCTTTAGCTAAAACAAAAAAATCATAGTTAAAACCAGAAATATAGACATTTGTATATCTATCCACAAAATCTTCTACACATCTAAAAATGCTGGTTGTATAAGATCTAACCATTTTATTTCTGTTTAATCTACAGAAGTTTTCAATATTGTCATCCATAACCCAATGCCTTTTTGCACCTAGTCCTATGGAATGTTCCCATGCAAAGTTTCTAGCACCTCCTGGGCCTTTGCTTTTGGTATTTCCTAAATCATCAAAGGTATCATATTCATCTAAATATTTTTGTGGAAGTATCAAAATTTTATTGGGATCTATGACTTTTGCATAAATATCAAATTCCTGTTCTTCTACAACAATGTAATAGTCAGCATTCATTCTTTCCAATGCTTTGCTGGTTAATCTTGAATCTGCTCTACCTTTAGAAACTATGTAGATTGGATATTTATTTTTCATCAACATACCTCAAATGAGCAACTGCTCTTGGTTCAGCATAAGGAAACCAAATTGTTTTTGCTTTAGGAGTAATGTTTTGTCCCATTAATTCTGCAAACTTTTTAACATCTTCATCATTTCTAAATCTTACATAAATAACCCTATGTGGGGTTAAATCTTCTTGAAAGAATTCAGGCATATCCTGCCATTCTGCTTGGGCTGTGATAATTTCACCAAATAAATCATATTTCATAATTTAAACCTCATTTTTTAATTTTTTAATTAATTGATCCATTTTTTCTTTAATTTCTGGTGCAGGAGGTTCACCTTTAGGTGGAGGCAAATAAGTTTGTGATTCACTCCTTAAATATGGGCATTCCATTAATAACTTTTTTAATATTATTAAATTAGGTGGTCTTTCAGGTAAATTTTCAAATGCCCAATGGAAACAATCCCATTTATTATTAAAAAATCTTAATTCTGAAGCCCAAAGCTCTTTAACTTCCTGTATGTCATGGGTTGACCACATTGAATCCCAACCAATCCCATAGGTGTTGGAGAGCCTGTTAAATAATTCATCAATAACTTCAATAGGTAAACTCATTTCAGCTCCAAGATGTCATTAGGGGTGATGTCAAAGACTTTTCTTTTGTTTTTGCCAACCATCTCATCATGTCTAGCCTTTTTCAGCTCCAAATCTCTTTCATAAAAGGATTTTTGCTGTGTTTTTGGCACATCTTGTCTTCTGACCCAATTTCTCCAAGTTGCTGACCAATCAGTTTTACTAGCATCCTTTGGCTTGGATAACCAATAATCTTTGAAAGATTCAGCTATTTTTTGTGGATCTAGGTCTGGTCTTTCTGTTCTACAAAAATTGTAATCATCATCAGACAAAACCCAGTTGGGGGAAAGCCTTGAGGCTTTTCTTTTTCCCTCTCTCTCTGTCTCTTTCTCTATCTCTATCTCTGTCTCTCTCTCTGTCTCTAGACCATCACTTTGATATCCATCTGATATCACATTGATATCATCATGTATCAACCAATGATTTAGCTTTGAAAGGCATTCTTTAGTAGTCTTTAAAGGCAATCTAAGTCTAAAACTAAGAGTTTTTAATTCAGGAACATTTCCATCATCTTCAGAGGCTATAAGCCAAAGCATACAAAGGACTTTTGCAGACATTGGATCAAGTTCATGCCATTCGATGTCATCCAAAAGGTCACGATAAAGTTTTACCCAAGGAGGTTTTCGATCCTTGAAGTGCTGAAATTTTGACCAATTTTTAATTTTCATAAATGCTCCGCGTTACTCCCAGAAAAGAAACTATGGCAGGAGGGGAGTACTCTTTTCAATCTGCTCATGACTTCAGATCTAGCCCAGTTCCAATTTATTCTATATCAAAACCTTGGTTTCTCATCAAACCACTCAGGTCTCAAAACTCTCAACTGCCAGACCCTCATTTGTGGAATGCCTCTTTTTGTCCAAGCATGAACCACACCTCTAGGAATCCCTAAGATCCTAGCTAGTTTGCTTTGAGTGCCTGCTAATTCAATTGCTTTGTTAATGTCCATGCTAGAATTATATCAACACAAGTTGACAAAAATACAACAAAATTAAATATTTTTCCAATTATTTGTTAAATTTGTCTAAATTAGTAGACAATAGAGCCTATCAGGACAGCAAACTGATAAATCAAATTAAGTTTAAATTAAGGAAATAGAAATGACAAGTTATAAAAAGTATCAAGAAATGACAGACAAAGTTCAATCTGTATATGGAATTAAATTTACAGATATGTGTGTTGATGCAGAAAATTGTGATCACATTAACGATAACTCTGAAGAGTTTTGGTCAAATATGTGCATAGTATTTAATGCAACAGTAGGTTCAAGAATGGCTGAAGTTGGAATATCAAATGAAGAAATGGCTAAAGTTGGTATTTATTATTAATCTAAATTAAGGAACTAATTATGTGTAACAGAGCATACTTTGAAGATGAAGATTTAGAAATTCAAGAATTAAAAGCTCAAATCTTTTACCAAAAAAGATATGAATCACATTATTTTGCTCACCCACATTGCCAAGACCCAGACCATCCAGGTTGCCCAAACTGTGAGCCAGAGGAGTATGAAGATGACAATTAAATTTAGAAAAGGGAATATTAATTCCACAACCAAAAACTTTCCAAGGACTTTATCAGAGGCCTTTCCTGAAAACCCAGAACCTAGCTTTGAAAAAGACACATTTGATAAAGATGACAAGATTGTAATTATTGGATGTGTTTGTGTAGGTTTTTGTTTATTTTTATTAATTATATGGAACACAATATGAAAACAATTCATTCAGCATTTGTAAAGGCTCAAAAGGAATTTGGCCCTGCACTAAAGACTTCTACCAATCCACACTTTAAATCACGTTATGCAGATCTGTCAGCCTGTGTGGAGGCTGTAATTGATGCCTTAAACAATAATGGAATTGCTTTAATGCAAAAGCTACATCCAAGTGAAAATGGTGTGGCTATTGAAACTATATTTGTGCATGAGTCTGGTGAAAGCATGGCTAATGGCATTTTAAGTGTTCCAGCAAGCAAACAAGACCCACAAGGCTATGGCAGTGCTTTGACCTATGCAAGGCGGTACAGCCTGATGAGTGCTTGTGGCATAGCTCCAGAGGATGATGACGGCAATCTAGCCTCTAGAAAGCCAGAACTAAAGTCCAATGTAAATGAGTCAGAGATGGCTGATTGGCTTGAGGCAATAGCTCAAAGTCAAGATTTGGGTGAGTTGCAGAAAAACTTTGTTCAAGCTATATCAGCAACTGATGGTGACAAGCAATGGCAATTAAAAGTAATTGCTGTTAAAGACAAAATGAAAAAAAAATTGGAGGTTAAATAATGGAAATAGAACAAGGCACAGATGAATGGTTTCAGGCCAGACTTGGAAAAGTAACAGCTTCCAGAGTTGCTGATATAGTAGCCAAGACCAAATCAGGCTATTCCACATCAAGAGATAACTACATGGCTCAATTGATCTGTGAAAGGCTTACTGGTAAACCTGTGGAGTCTTATAGCAACTCAGCCATGCAGTGGGGGACTGAGACTGAGCCATTGGCAAGGGCGGCATATGAGGTCAAATACAACTGCATGGTTAATCAAGTTGGCTTTGTGCCTCACCCAAGGATTGAAATGTCTGGGGCATCACCTGATGGATTGGTAGATGGAGGTCTCATAGAGATTAAGTGTCCAAATACCGCCACACACCTAGATACTTTGTTATCTCAAAAAGTGCCTAGCAAATACATCATTCAAATGACTTGGCAAATGGGTTGTACAGAAACCAAATGGACAGACTTTGTAAGTTATGACCCTAGAATGCCAGAAAACTTACAATTATTTTGTAAAAGAGTAGAGTTGGATAAGGCTTATTTGGCTGAATTAGAACAAGAAGTGATTGTGTTTTTGAGAGAAGTTGAAGAGAAAGTAAATAAATTAAGGAGTTTAAATGTCTAAGATGATTTCAGAGTTAACCACTATTGTGGGTTCTTATACTGACAAAGATGGAAATAAAAAGAATAAATACCATAGACTTGGTTTTATTTTTGATACACCTCAAGGTCACATGCTTAAGATAGAGTCATTGCCTGTTTGTGAGCCTCCTTGGAATGGTTGGGCTTGGATTAATCCTCCAAGAGAAAGAACTTGGGACAAAAGAGAAAAAGAGGATGATATTGGGTTTTAATTTGGGGGAGCATAAAAACTCCCAATCATTTTTTTAATAAGGAACTAATTATGCAATTTACTATTTTTGATGAAATTAACAAAAAATTCTTTAGTCACCCAGCATTTGGAACAGATGCAAAGCTATTAGCTAGAAAGACTGACCCCAAAACCTCCAAAGATTCAGCCAAGACTGTAGACACAACAAAACTTGAAAGCATAGTTTATGAGGCAATAAAGTCATTTGGAGAAAAAGGTTGCATTTCTGATGAAGTTTTAGAACTGTTTCCAAAGCATAAATACAGCTCAATTACTGCTAGATATGCTCCATTGCTTAGAAAAGGCTTTATAGAGGCAAATGGTGATACTAGAAAGGGTAATTCTGGCAAACAACAAAGAGTGATGAGGGCTGTATGAATAAAGAACAATTTATAGATGGATTAAAAGACAGGGGCATCAATGACTCTAATATATTTGCACTGGTATCCAATGCATTTGATGAGGGATCTAAATGGGAACGTGAGGAATGCGCAAAGTTTTTTACTGAAAACGACACAAATTTGTTTTGGGGTTCTCAGGTTGCATCACTTATTAGAGAAAGGGGACAAGAATGAACGTAGAAATTGAATTTTTAGAATGGGTACATCCAAGGGCAGGGGTTACTAAAGTCGAGGTTGAAGGTGGTAAACCGTTGGTACTTAAAGCAAAGATTAAACATGAATGGGTAAGTTTGACCGCTGACGAATTAAATGCAATTAGCGACAGAATGAGGACATGGAACAGTTTTCAAATAACTGATGTTTACTTTGCAGTAGAAGCTAAGTTAAAGGAAAAGAATACAAGGGGACAAAAATGATTAAAAGAATACCAATTTACAATCAATTATTAAATATCAGAATGGCTGTTCCACAGAAGGTATTTATTGACACACTTAAGATTTCAAAAGCAACATTTAAAAGGGATTTAGCAATTTTGAGAGAAAAATTTAATGTTCCTATTTTATATTGCCACTGGAATAAAGGTTACTACATAGCAAACAAACAAGTATTTGATTATTTGTTTAACAAGGAATTAGCATGAAACACAAGCACGCAGATTTAATACATGCTTGGGCAGATGGTGCTCAAATTGAAAGAAAAATATATAGTGAATGGTTAATTTGTACAAAGCCAGATTGGGATGTACTTGGTGAATACAGAATAAAACCTCAAGACATCATAGAAATGTGGACAATAAAAGAAAATATTTTGGTTAAGGCAGTTTGGAATGCTGATAAAACAAAATTAATATCTGTGGAGTTGGTTAAATGATTGAACTTTTAGAACAAAGAAAACAGCAACTTCAAGCTATTTACAAAAAATGCCCAGACATTCAGATTGTTTACAGGCTTAGAGAAGTTGAGCTAATGATCAAAAGATATAAGAAAAGAATAGAGTTGGAAGTGGATTTAAGTGGATTTAGGCCTGAATTGGAAGAATTAGCAAAGGATATGGCATGAACTATGATGAACAAATAGAAGCTAGATTTGAAAAGTTACATCAAGATTTCTTGAACCAAAGGGATTTAAGGGCTATGATTGCAGGGAAAGTCTTATGTGGGCTTTTATCCACTTTATGGCCTAGTTCAGGATGGGAGCCAGATGAAATTGTTCAAATGTCTGTAGACCTAACTGATAAGCTATTGGAAAGATTAAATGACTAATTTCCTAATTATTTCTATGCTTTTAATGGTTGGAGCTTTTGTTTTTATGGCTAGTGTTTGGGCTTTTTTCTTATATATAATCTTAAAAGAAGAAGAAGAGAAATTACAAAAAGCCATCAGAGAAAACAAAATTCACTTGACAAGAGATAGTGATTTGGGATAATTGAGGCTCCAATTTTTAACTTGCAAGGAACAAAAAATGGGATATTATGGAATGGAAAAAGAGCCTAAAGGGGCTAAATCATCAGATAGAACTGGTGAGAAAAAAGGCATGGAAACAGGCCCAAATAGCTTAAAAGGCACAAAAGGTATGTCTGGAGAGAAAATGCCCAAGGGGGTTAACAGCTCAGATATGTCTGGTGAGCGTAAGGCCAAATTGGTTGGTGGCGTTGGCATGGGCAAGGCTGATAGCATTGGTTCCAGAGATGGCTCACACATGGGCATGAATGATGGCAGAACTGGTGAATTTAACTCTGGCTCCAAAGAGCATGAGTGCTATTCACATGAAAGAATGCCACATATACAAGACAGCATGTGAAAAAGCGAAATACCCCAAAGATTAGAGGTCTAAGGGGTATTTCTAATCAACCCAAATAATAAGGATTTGAATTGACTACTCAACATTGTAAGACTTGTAGGTATTTTTCCCAAGATGGATTTAGGGGAATGGGTCTTTGTAAGAGATACCCAGGGGTTCAAAACACCAATGAAAGCAGTTGGTGTGGTGAACATAACCCAATTTTGCCAACCACAATTACACTAAAACACACAGATTTGCCAGATACCATTGATAATTTGGTTTCACAAGCAGAGGCACAAGAGAAGAAGAAACCTGGTAGGCCTAAATTAAGTGGGAGACAAATCCCATGATTTATCCATTAAGAGACAGGGTTGCTGTTAGGCCCAATACTAGAAAACTTTCAGACATTATTATTGTTGAGAACACAGAAAAGTTTAATGAGGGCACAGTTTTTGCAATAGGCCCTATGGTTGAGGACACAAAAGTAGGTGATTTTATTAAGTTTGGNAATGGAACTTATTTAGATTTTCCTATTTTTAAAGATGCTGATGGTCAAGAATTNCAGATCATNCAAGAGGCAGACATTTGTGCAATATTGGAGGAATANATGGCTAAAACTGGACTTTATGCNAATATTCATGCTAAACAGCAAAGAATAGCAAAAGAAAAAGCAGAGGGTAAGCCTGTTGAGCACATGAGAAAGCCTGGTAGCAAGGGTGCTCCAACTGCAAAAGCATTTAAAGAGTCTGCAAAGACAGCCAAAAAATGACTAAAAAACATGATAAACCCATAGAACACAAGACTGTTGGTAAGGGAAAGACCTACAACCCTACAGAAAAGGGTGCTGGGATGACTGCCAAAGGTAGGGCTGAATATAATGCTAAAAACAATTCAAACTTAAAGCCTCCTGCTCCTAATCCCAAAACTGACAAAGACAAGGGCAGAAAAGCCTCTTTTTGTGCAAGGATGGAGGGAGTTGTTAAAAATGCTAAAGGCCCTGCAGAAAGGGCTAAAGCCTCATTAAAGAACTGGAATTGCTAATGCCACTCAAAAAATCCACATCACCCAAAGCATTCAAAGAAAATATCAAGGCTGAGGTTAAGGCTGGGAAACCAGTTAAACAGGCAGTAGCTATAGCTTATAGTGAAAAAAGAGAGGCTGAAAAAGCCAAGAAAAAGAAATGACAACANTAGCAGTCCATCTTTACATAGCATTAGGAGTAGATGANCATCTATTCATGAAGTGGAAATCAGGTAAAAACCCACATTCCACTAAATCAGGCCCAGGTAGAAAACACNAACAAGGAAAGAAAAATGTTTAATTTCACACATGAAGTCCAAGACTTAAACCTCATCATTACATCCCTTGANCACAAAATCAGGGATATGCAATTATTAGTTCAAAAGTTAACAAAACAAGCTACTGCTCAAGTTCCAGTAACAACTCCTGTAGCAGAGACAGAAACAGCTCCAGAAGTAACTACTAATAGCTAAAAGTAATATTAAAATCAAATATATACTTAAATATACAATATGGGTGCTCCACTAGGTAATATTAACTCAGCCAAAGGCAGATTGTTTCAGGAAAAACTGAGGATGATTCTTTCTCAGGAACCTCATAGAGCAAGNGCCATTGCTGAAGTGTTAATTAGCAAAGCTGAAGAGGGAGAACCTTGGGCAATTAGGGAATTAATGGATAGGATTGATGGCAAGGCAGTTCAAGCTACAACTCTTGAGGATGCAAGTGGGAATGTCATCATGCCACATCTACAAGTTACATTTGTAAAGCCAGATGGAGCAGAGTGAACTTAATCAAGCTATTAAAAAGGCTGAGTTTCCTCTCAAGCTCCAGTGCNTGTTCCAACCATCAAGGTATAAATGCATTTTTGGAGGAAGNGGNTCTGCAAAGTCATGGTCTGTTGCTAGAGCATTGCTCATCTTGGGTGCAAAGCAAGTCCACAGGATTTTGTGNGCNAGGGAATTCCAGAACTCCATATCTCAATCAGTTCATAAGCTATTAAGTGACCAAATAGTAGAGTTAGGTCTAATTGGGTTCTATGAAATAACCCAAAATTCAATTAAAGGGGCAAATGGAACTGAGTTTGCNTTTGTTGGACTAAAAAACAATCCACATAATATAAAGTCATACGAGGGTTGCACTATTGTCTGGGTTGAGGAGGCCCAGGCTGTTTCTGCTAGGTCATGGGATATTTTGATCCCAACAATAAGGGCCAAAGATTCTGAAATCTGGATAACCATGAACCCAGAGCTTGAATCTGATGCTACATATCAAAGATTTATCCTCCATAAGCCTGATAANTGCATTACAACCAAAGTCAACTGGTCAGATAATCCGTGGTTTCCAGAAGTCCTAAACCATGAGAGGATGACACTTCAGGCCAGAGATCCAGAGGCATACAACACTGTTTGGGAAGGACTTTGTAGGCAAACTGTGGATGGAGCTGTGTTTGCAAGGGAAATGCAAAGTGCTGAGTTGGAGGAAAGAATTACCAAAGTCAGGTATGACCCTACCAAGCCAGTTCATGCTGTGTTCGACTTGGGTTGGGCAGATTCCACTGCCATTTGGTTTGTCCAGTTCATAGCCCAAGAAATCAGATTCATCAGATATATTGAGGACAATCAGCAGACTGTGAGCCATTATCTGAGCCTGATGCAGACTTATGGATATGTGTATGACACTCTTTGGTTGCCTCATGATGCTCAGAATAAGACATTGGCGGCCCAAGGCAGAACCATTGAGGAGATTGTCAGGAATGCAGGGTTCAAGACCAAAATCATCCCTAGAACTTCCATAGTTGATTCAATTAACTCAGCCAGAACCATGTTTAGGAATTGTTTCTTTGACAGAGATAATTGCTATGATGGGTTGCAATGCCTCAGACATTACAGATATGAGGTTGACCCAGACACCAAAGCATTTAGCAAAAACCCACTTCATGACCAATATTCGCATGGAGCAGATGCTTTTAGGATGGTTGCCTTGGGAGTCCAAGAGACTAGACCTAGAAGAGCAAAACAAGTAAACTATGCACCACCACAATCCTGGATGGCACTATAAATGGCACTAGATCCAATAGAAACAGATTATGACCCCATCAT
>JGI26470J50227_1000239_pt1 | contig 24886 bp, 44 predicted proteins | sample FreactTroBogLake_FD_50227 | JGI IMG/M metagenome (IMG submission 50227) | reverse complement strand
CCAGCCCGCCACAACCTTGTTCGGATCAAGCGCCGCCTCTGCGATGTTGACCCTTGTGAAGGCTGGGCCAGCCGCTTTTGACGCTTCAGCCAAGTCAATTCAGAACCACGCTACGGTCACCCAAGGAGCCGCAACCCAATCTCAGAACCTAAAGAATCAACTCAATATCCTTCAATCTGGGCTGAGTGACGTTCTCATCAAGGTGGGTCTCAAGATCGTTCCTCAAGCACAACAGATTCTCGACGCAGTGTTGGGTAAACCTGGAAAAGGTTCGGCCTACGACATCACGCTCAATGTCAAGGAGTTCGTGCAGTCAATCGCCGGAGGCAAAAGCACCGGCACGGGTGGGTTCTGGGGAAATGTTGTCAAGGGTGTTAGTCAAACCTTCAAGGACATCGCTGGAATGGCATCAGGAACCGTTGCCTCTGCCTACGGTTTTGGTAAGTCCGGCATGGACGTATTGGGAGCAATCGACCCTGTCGATCTGATATCACCAAAAGGCGGCTTTGGAAACTTTGCACCAGCCGCTTCTGCCTTTCGACAGGGCGTTAGCGGATATTTTGCGGGGAACAGGTCAGCAAATGATCTCATTGACTTCGTGAACGTGAGTCCTGGCAACTCAACGACTGCCGGTGGTCGATTAGGTTTACAATCGCAGAAACTATATCCGTCTGCTTTTGGATCTCCACCAGCACCAATGGGGCCTTTCCTTCCCAAGCACATTGACACCTCTGGCAGTAAGGTCGACACATCGGGAAGCACGCACCACATCGACAGGGTTGATCACTTGCAGGGCGGCAAGGTCGACACCTCGGGAAGCACGCACCACATCGACAAGGTTGATCATTTGCAAAACGGCAATATCAACATTATTGGAAACGCCGCAAGTCACCTGGGCGTCTTGCCGCGCATCTATCAAGAACTTGCCAAGAAGGACACGGTCAACATCAAAGTGAAGGTCGGCTAATGGCCAAGGACTACAACATCGACGTGCAGTTTGATATGAACAGTCTTGTNNACAAGCTGCTCAACAACGATGAGTTCACTACGGCTCTGGCCGAGATCATCAGGTCAAACATTCTCAAAAACGCCAGATCCTACGGAACTGTCTTGGGCGGCTACGCCGGAACCAATACCCCTGCCTTTCAGAACCTGACGGCAAACGCTGGCGCACTGAACCAAGCGGCTCAGGGATCGTGGCAAACGGTTAGTGGCAAGCGTGTCTGGGTGCACAACTAATGACCCAGGGCGTTACGGTTCCAGGTCTATCAGTCCAGTTCGCCTTCAACGACCTGACAACATCAAAGACTCCACAGCCGTACTCGCCGCGCTCCATCATCATCAACAGTTCGGTGGCGCTCACGACGACATCGACGGTCAAAATCTCGGTGAGCACTCTCGGCAACATTCAGCAAAGTCTGTCAACTTACGCAATCGCCGGTTCACTTCCCATCTTTCACCTGGGGACTCAATACACACTCAACTGGGCCTACGCCAACAACAACACTCTCTACTCTTGTTATCTCACGTCTGGGTCATTCACGACAACGGCCTATGTTGACTATCTGGCAACTTGGGTCTGGTACGAATCGAACATCTACCTGCGTGACTTCACAACAAAGATGGGTCGCCAACACGAACTAGACCGCACTGAGTCGTCAAGTCTGACGCTCTCGCTCGACAACCGAGATGGCCGCTGGTTCCCCTGGAATACGACCTCATTCACTTACACCGCAACCAACGTCTCTGGCACAGGGTCGTTCACATCGTCAAGCATTCTGACCGTTGGGGTACCTGTTCGAGTGCTGGCCACTTGGAATGGTGTGCAATACCCTGTCTACTTTGGCTACGTCACCGCCTGGCAACCATCGTCACCTGACGAAATGAACTCAGACTGTGCCGTTCTTGCGTCAGACATCTTGAAGAACCTGTCACTGACTCGACTATCTAACTCCAACCTTTACCAACAACAACTGCTCTCACCACTTGGGTCGAATATCTACGCTTCTGGTGGTGGCTCTTACAACATGGTCACGCCAGAGATGTTCAGGTGCAACGATCAGTCCTCTATCGTGACCGGCTTGTCGCTTCAGAACACCGGCCCATCGGCCTTCCTGCAAAGCACAAATGTCGTGCTGAATTTTTTGACCAGGACCCAGCTGGTCTTTGCGTCGTCCAATAACCTTGGAACCACGCTCAACAACTTGCCGACCACTGGTGGTCAGTTCACCTACAACCACCAGGGTCAATCTTTTGTAATCAGTTATTCTTCCTACTCTGGTTCGGCTGGTGTCTATACCTTCTCAAGCTGCATTCTGCAGGGACAGGGAACCATATACACGGCTCTCGGGGACTACATTGTCGGCGGTCAGGTCAAGGCAGTCGTCAAATCAACGTCAGCAACTGCTACGCCGAACCTTCAGCAACAAGGGCCAATGGCCTACGACCCGAACTGTGGTGGGATCTCTCTTGGGGTAGCCGGAGCCAGTCCGACGTACAACGGTTTCATACAGCTGCAAAACCCGACCAGCATCTATCCCAGCACCGGAAGTAGGTTCGGCTTCACGATGGAAGGTTGGTTTCAGAACGCTTCGACTGGTGACGTTCTGCTTACGATCTATGACGGATCAGGAACTCATACGGCATCAACCGGCTACCAGTTCTTTGTCAGCGTCAACTCTCAGGGTTCACCAGAGTTCAGAATCGACACGATCACGTCGGGAGCGGCCTACACAGTCTTTGGATCTCAACAGAACATCGACGTGACCGATGGAGCCTGGCACCTTGTCAGCATGACTCTTATGCAAGACGCCAACAATGGTGACATCGCCTTCCAAGTCTACGTTGACGGAATCCTTGCTTGCAACGGAGAAACTGCAATCGTCACAGGGGCAGTTGTGCCAACTCAAGTCCTGTGGGGCGGCACGCTGGGCCTCGTGTCTACCTTCGCATCACCTATCTACACCGCCTACACATCGGCAACGGTTGCCGACATAGCCTTTACCGCAGACCCAACACCCTCAAACCTGTCACCCACCTACGCTCCCCTTGCACCCAATCGCTATCGCGTCGGTTCACACTTCAAGTCAAACCTGGCGGTCTCGCCAGTTGGCGCAAGCCCTACAGCCCTGACCCCAGGAACCGCCGCAACCCTGCCGATTACTAACGTCAACCAGTTCTCTCAAACCGGTGGCAGTGCAGTCATCGTTCACCCTGTCAACTCAACGACCACAACGGCTTATCCAATCACCTACACCGGAGTCGTCGGCTCGAACCTCACCGGTGTTCTGCTCAACCAGGGCTTCTCCACCTTCACGCCTACAGCGAGCACCGACACAGTCTTTGCCACAGAAACAGCAACCACCGGCACACGGATTCTTGAGACTCTTCAAGTGGCTCAAGTCATACCGGATAATTCCAACTGGACTCTTCAGACTCCACCGCTGAACTTGACGCAAGGCACGGTAGTTGGCGTGAGCAACGAACCATCAACCACCTACTCAACGACTGCTCTTGACTATTCCTTCCAGTACGAGGACACGGAGAATGGTTTCTTCTATCAAGATCAAGCAGGAAACCTTGTCTTCGTCAACCGTTTCTATCCTCAGATCAATTGGCAAAACCCTGTCCAAGTGACCGACGGAACCACAGATGCCGCCGCAGCTCACTACATGCTCGGAATTGAAACCTATATGGACGACCTTGACACCTGGGAAGTTGCACAGTTGACCAACGTGGCCGGTTCAACCACCTACGTTTCAGATCCCACTGGCACCTACATCAACCAATACGGCCCAAGGACTTTCTCGCGTGGTCAAATCTGGGCGTCACGTCAGGCCGACATCAACGCACTCGGTTCGATGATCGTCAGCCGCTACAAACAACCGATCACTCGACCACAGAAAGTGATCTTAGAAAGTACCTACTCCGAATCCACCGGCGGTGGTCAACCCAACCAGGTTGTGCAACTCTCAACGAACCTCTGGGATCAACTGGTGTTCAATCATGTCGGCTACGGCACAAACTACGCTCAGACCGTTGTGGTGGAATCCATCGCTCACGAATACAAGGCAGAGCCTGGCTACCTTCGCACCACTCTGGTTCTCTCGCCCTACGAGATGAACGGCAGTTCAACGCCAGACGCCGGTTCGTTCTTCAGGGTTTCAGCGAACAACTCCAACGCCGCATACGGCTCGACGACCACCTACGGGTTCACTTCAGTCGGTCTCAGTGGTGGGACAATGACGACCAACGCCACAGCTGCTTTCACGCCACCTGCCAGCGGCACCCTCTACATCTCAGTCGGCAACGTCAACTACACGGCCACCTATTCATCGTTCTCGACAAGCACCGGTGGGCCTTATGGTGGCTCGGTTTGGAACTTCGCCGGTGTAACCAGCACGGCTAGTGGAGTCTTCAACGTGCCTACAGGATCGACGGTTTCGTTTGGTACTTACTCGCACTTCCAAACATCTCAAACCTTCGTGCAGAACGCGATCACCCTGACCTCAACTCCCTCGGTGTTGGCAGTGGCGAACGCTCAAGGATTCCCCACGTCAGGATTCTTCCTGGTGCTCGTCGCTTCTCATATGACGGCTGTTTATTGGACAGGAACAAACACCAGCGCACCGGTGTTCTTCCAAATGGGGGCAGTCGCGGCTAACGGAACGCCGCAGGGTTGCTTTGACACATCAGGTAATTACTACACGGTGACTTCGACGGCCTTGAAAAAGATTACGCCAGCCGGTGCTGCTTCTAACGTGGTGACCACTTCAACCTTCACCTATCCGCAAGGCATGGCAGTCGACTCTTCGGGGAATGTCTACATCGCCAACTTCGGTTCACCAACGTCAACGATCTACAAAGTCACATCGGGAGGAACGGTCACCTCCTTCGCGAGCATCACTGGCGCAGTGCAGAACCTAGTCTTTGACACTTCAGGAAACCTATTTGTCCCAGACTCGGCCAACAACAACGTGCGAAAGATTACCCCTGCTGGTGTTGTGTCTACCTTTGCCACAGGTTTCACCACGCCAGTCGGTATCTGTCGAGACTCTTCTAACAACCTTTACGTCGCCAATGCAGGTGCTTTGACGATCTCAAAGGTCACGACTGCCGGTGCTGTCTCAACCTTTGCGACGATGTCCAGTGCTCCAGCCGGCGTCGTTCTTGACTCAAACTCAATCTTCACCGTCACGTCAGTAGCGACTCCAAACACCTTCTACCGCTTCGCACTGTCCTCACCGTCGACCATCACAACTGGCTACACGCCATTAGCCACCAATGGCCGTCAAATTGCCGTTGACTCAAATAACATTCTTTACGTTCTCGGCGCTAACCCAAACCCCATCATTCAGAGGTTCTTGGGAACCGGCCAGACCGTCAACACTTTGACCGGTGTGACATTTGGCGGTTCTCTATCTTTGGCGCAGGGGGATACAATCTCCTATAATTCAGGAACCGTTCAAGATACCTTCGGGGGATAACCAATGCCGCTTTCATGGAACACAGTCAACACTCACACCGCTGGTGACGTACTACCGTTGGCCGACTGGAACCAGGCCGCCACTGCGCTGAACTCAATGGTGGGAACGTGGATCACGCAGGGAACTCTGGGTAACCAGGCCATCAACGGCACTCCTCCTCTGTATGCCTGGGCCGCAACGATCACGGTCACGACCAACTCAACGGGAACTGCAAGCGTGACGATTCCAAACGGAGGTTTCCCAAACGGAGTTATCTGCGTGCCATCAAGTTATTCAATCCCTGGGGCCACGACCACCAACACCAACCAGGTCTACCCAACTCAGTCAAACTCAAAGACGGTTCTGAACTGGCAGTGCGTCAACACAACTACTGGTGCCGCCCTCAACACCGTCACGCTCAATATCACTTTCATCGCAATCGGCTACTAAGGAGAAAATATGGCAGACGTTCGAGCACAAATTGTGGCATGGGCCAACTGGGGCGTGGCTAACCACGCAGGCTTCACCTACTCAGAAGGTAATGACCGCATGGAAGGCGTACACAAGCCAGGCGTAACTCCATGCGTGTGCGACTGCTCAGCCTTCGTGACCTACTGCTACTCCTGGGCTGGCGCAGCTGACCCGAACGGTCAAGGATATGACGGCCAGGGCTACACCGGCACGTTACTTTCTCACGGAACCGAGATCCCACTTGCTGAAGTAGTGCCAGGTGATGTCATTGTCTATGGCCCTGGCACCGGCGACCACACGGCTCTCATCGTTCAGGGTGGGCCAGACCCTCTGACAGTCTCAATGGGCGAGCAGGGCGACCCTTCGTTTATCCACGTCTCAGGCGATGGGCGTCAACCTCAGCGCTACCTGCGCTTTGACACCACACAGATCATGCCTGGCGTCACTCAGCCCCAGGGTCAACCAGCAGTAGCGCAACCTCAGAGCAACGCACAGCACATCATCATGTCTGGCGTCAGCGTCGCTCAGGTGCAATCCAAGGTGGGCGTGACCGCCGATGGCGTGTGGGGGCCAGTTACCAATCAAGCGGTGATCAAATGGCAGGCCGCTCACGGTCTTCAAGCCGACGGAATCGTTGGCCCGAATACTTGGTGGGCGATGAACGCTCAGAACGTCCCTGCTCAAACCCCTGCACCGGCACACCAGAGCCAACCTACAATCGCTCAGGGGGCCACTGGAACGGCTGTGAGGCTACTTCAGCAACGTCTTGGAGGCATCGCAGTTGACGGTCAGTTCGGCCCAAAGACCGCCGAGGCAGTTCGAGCCTGGCAAGTGAACCACCATCTCAGTGTTGACGGCGTCGTCGGGCCTCAGACCTGGGCGTCGCTCGGAGTATGACGTGGCTGGAATTACTGCCAACTCATTCAATCTCTGGCTAGGGATCATCACATCTGTTGGTTTCGTGGCTGGCTTCATCGTCGCCACCTATCGGCACTTTCACAAGAAGTTCACCATCTCGGTGATGAACGAACTCAAGCCGGTCTCGGCGCAGCTCACAACCAACGGCGGATCTTCCCTGCTCGACGCAGTCAATCGAATTGAGACCGAGTTGAACCGCCAAGGCGCAGAGTTAGACATTCTCTCACTGCGAGTCAGCGAGCACCTGGCCTACCATAAAGGTCGCGAAGACGCCCTAGCCGAGAAAGTCCGATATGTATGACCATCGCAGTTCCTGAAAGAACCTTTGTTCCAGGTGTCAAGAAGGCCGACTGCAACGGACTCTGTGAAGACTGTGGTTGCTATCAGATCGACAGGGGCGAACCAGACGACTACCCAGACGACTTCTAATGATTCAACGCTGGAAAGACTTCACCCACAAATGGGGCGATAGGCTCCTTGTTCGTTTTGACCGCTGGTTCACCAGTGGCGCTGGGGTGTGGCAGACCCTGTTTGTCTGTATCGCTATCTGCATCGTCGAGATCGGCTGGCCCAGTCTTGACCCCCACTACTTCTACCTGCTTGCAGTTCTGACGATCTACTCGGCAGTTACCCAGCCTGCCCTCGCTCAGGCCGGTGCAGTCACTACCGAACAAATACGCATCATGGAAGAACGTCAGGCCAAAGAGATCATCGAGATCGGTCAAGTTCTCGACGACATTCACGCCATATTGAGGCAATTACAGATCCCAGAATCAAAGAGAAAGAACGTCTATGAAGACTGATCTCTGGCAGATGGTCGCCCTGTCTGGTGTGGGGTGCGTTGGAATGGCGGTTCAAGACGTTACGAACACCTACTTGGTGCGCGCAATCGCCACTGGCCGAGGGTTCCTGGCCGGTGCGATGGACGCCATCGGAGACCTGGCCAAGTTTGTTCTGCTCTCGTTCTCTGGCGTCGAACTCATGGCGAACTACGGCTGGACTGGCCGAGCGTTTTTATTACCAGTTCTGATAACGGCCTTCATTGTGACCTACCACGCCACCAACCTCAGCCACGACCTTGAAGACGAAGACGACGCCGCCGAGGACGACCAGCGTGACGATCTCATCTTGGATCTCAAGGCTCGAATCGAAGTGCTCGAATCCACAAAACAGACTAAAGACGCGATCTACACGCATCACCTAGAATCGGAACTCAAGCGAGTCACTCGCAATCTCGCCAACGTGGAAGGTCTCCAATGAGTTACATCGAACCTGGGACAGTTCAAGCAGGTTTCCAAGTTCCTGTTGTCGAAATCAACGTCAAAAACGCTACCGTTGGCGGCAAGGCGACCTGGGCTACCGTCAGCGGTTCAAGCAAAATCGCTACCGTCACAGGCAAAGCGACCTGGGCTACCGTTGTGGTGGCAGAGGAGCCAGTCATATGAGCGGATACACAGTCATAGCAGGAACCCTGGTTCGGTTCTACACTTCAACACCCTTCACAAACATTACTGGAACGGTCACCGATCCCACTGAAGTCAAGTTTGGCTACACGGTCAATGGTGGGTCGCCGACCACGTTCACTTATGGCGTCGGCGCTCAGGTAGTTCGAGATTCCACCGGTACCTATCACATCGACATCGACACCACCGGTTTGTCGGGTACTTGGACTTACTCCTGGGTCGGATATGGCGGAGTCCAGACGCGCTCTGAGGGTCAGTTGATCGTCTCGCCGCAGACCGTTGCGATCAGCGCATAGAAAGTCTTTCTATTAGTCCTCGTGTCTAGTAGCCTTATTCTGGGCGGTTAGAGAAGGGACAAAATATGGCACTGAAAGACGCTATGAAAATGCCGGATCTTCGAGTCTGCAAGTTTGCTCGTGACGTTGAGAACTACACGCCAGAGGACTTGGAGACCTTGACCGACTGGATTGAAAACAGATTGCCGCTCAGGAGAATTGTGCAGGCATTGAAAGTCGAGTACCCCGAACACTGGTCGTCAGACAACACGGTTTCGGGCCATCTTCACGGAACTTGTTCTTGTCCTGTGGGAACCTTGTTGAAGGGGGTGTGGGGTGAGTAAGAACAAACTAAGAGAGCGGATTGCGGCCTTGCTGATTGAGAACAACGAGCTGCGCGCCAAGAACAAGCACCTCGAAGACTGCCTCTTTGACATTCTTGACATCAGTTTCGACGGCATGAGGATTGGCTTTGACAAGATCGGAGACAGTGATGAGCCTGAAGAATCACTCTAAACCCGAAGCGCCGAAGGGCTGGGAGAAGTCAATCACCTGGGACGGCACCAAGGGTGAGATCTCCACTGGGCCGCTTGCCGACGAACCAACCGACGACCTTTGGAACGAGATCGTCAAAGACTTCGGAATAGGTGACAATCTCAGAATCATTCCAGGTTCAATTCAGATCCGAGCATGGGATTCTTACGCTGGTCGCATGAAGTATTACCGAGCGCGCTTGGAGCCGTCGACAGCCAACGAGGAATCGCGTGTCGACGTTGACGAATTGTGTAGGATCATCGAACGGCGACGACCCTTGGTGAGAGGTGATGATTCTCACCAGGGCGGTGACCGTGCTTTGGTTGTGTGCCTCGCAGACTGGCAAATCGGGAAGGGAGAAGGTGGTGGTACGCCAGCCTTCGTTGAGAGACTCCTAGAAACTTTTGACCGTCTGGAGGCTCACGCCAAAGGTCTTTACAAACAAGGAATCAGCCAGGTCTACATTGTCGGTCTGGGCGACGTGATCGAAGGTTGCAGTGGTTTTTACGCCATGCAGGAATGGCAGACCGACCTTGACCGTCGAGAGCAAATGAAACTCGCCAGACGAATGATCCTTGACCTTGTCGAGCGATTCATCAAACTAAAGTACCGAATCGTCCTTGGGGCCGTGCCAGGCAATCACGGTGAGAATAGAAAGAATGGCAAAGCCTTTACGACCTGGACAGACAACGATGATCTCGCAGTCTTCGAGCAAGTGGCCGAGATCCTTTCGCACAACGCCGAGCGATACGCAGAGGTCAGCGTTCCAAATGGGGCAATCGCCGACGACCTGACCATGACGCTCGACATATGCGGCGTCGACGTTGGGTTCGCTCACGGTCACCAGGCCAGGGCTGGACAGTTGGCGAATTGGTGGCTACGTCAAGCACACGGCAAACAGCCAATCGGCCATGCCGACATCTTGGTCACCGGCCACTATCACCACCTCGTCTGCTCAGAGTCGTCAGGTCGAACCTGGCTTCAATGTCCTGCGATGGACGGTGGGAGCAAATGGTTCACCAACACCACCGGAGCATCGGCCCCACCAGGTACGTTGACCTTCGTGGCTGGTCAGGGTTGCGGAGATCGAGGTTGGGAAAGGTTAGAAATCCTATGAGCAAGCGGACACCAGGTAGCAAGTATCAAATGAAAATTGCCAAGAAGAAATACGACGAAGAGCGTGAGCGTTACCGTGCCAAATTGCGACGCCGACGGCAAGAAACTGAACAGTAACTATTTGGAACTGACGGCGTCGTACAGCTGCGCCGGTGAGACCATATAGACATCGGGCCAATCGTGAATCCAACCGCCAGCACGCAGGGACTCGGCGACGAGGGCTGAACAGATCCAGGTGCCAGGCTTCCTGATCGTCAAGAACCAGGGAGCCAAGATGCTCACAGCGATGGACAGAATCGTCAGGTAGCCATAGGGGTCGGAGACCTGACCCTTGGCGAACTCGACTGACTTGAGGTAGTCAGGTTGGCGTCGTCGAATCACCAAGACCTGACCATTGGGTGCGATGTCCTGCGGTGAATTGAACCACCTGCACGTCACGCCGCGACTCTCGGCTTGCACTATCTGAATCTTCCCTTTGACCTTGTCAACGTCGGTGATTATGGCCGCATGATTCCAACGTGATCCACGATTCCAGCACAGTCTCTCGGCCAACTGGATCGCTCGACCTATGAAATCTTTCTTGGCATGAGCAAAGATAACGTCGCCTAACGAATAATCACTCATACACAACCTTCTCTGCTGGTGGTGCGAGATCCTCGCGCCACACTCTTGTCAACTTCCACAATGGTTCGGGGAGAACGTGAACACCGGTTGACCCTCGGTGATGCTCAACGCATAGGGCTTCAAGGTTCTCTGGGGATTGAACGTACACAATGAAGTCCTCGTCGCTGAGGTGCAGTCCGTATTCATCGTTGAACTTGTCAACGTCGACGCCACNTTGCCACGCGTGNTCAACTTTGGAGTGGTGGTACTCAATCGGGAGACCGGTCTTGCACCCTGGCACGTTGCAGCTGATCAAACCAAGTGCCTTCATACGTTTCTTGGCTTTGCGGAACTCGGCACCGCGTGGGCCGTGCGGAGGAATATGTTCAATCAGTCGAACCGAAATCTGCTGATCGTGTGCTGGTGTTATCTGGTCGCTGGACATCGACAACCATTATGCTCCACCTGCTCGATTACCTGTCCTACTGCTTGCGGCAACTTACTGAACGGAATCCCGATGACCTCTCCTTCATAGATTGCGTGGCGACAGCCACAAGGCAGTTCGAGGGTGAGACGTGCGTGGTTCATAGGACTACTGAACCTACACAAAAAAGGCCCTAATCATGGGGGCTAATCAAGACTAGACATTGTGACAACCGTGTGGCAGACTAGCCATCGTGACTATAAAGAGAAGGGAGAGTCATGGCAGTGACCCTATGGGATCACATCAACGATCAGATGGACGGCGGCTTGAAGAAGTTGCTGGTCACCTGGCACACCAAAGAAGGCATTGGTACTCCAACGATTACCAAGCGTCTAAAGGAAATGGGTTATCAAGTCGAGCAACGCACTGTGTGGCGTTGGTTGAAGAAGGAAAACATCGCTCGGAAGGGAGCAAAATAATATGGAATCACTGATAGCAAGCAAGATGGCGGCGGTCTTAGCGGACACGCAACCAGTCGAGAAGAACGGAATGAACCAGCAACAAGGTTTCAGGTTTCGTTCCATCGACGACACGGTGGCGTCAGTCCGAAGGGCGCTGATCAAGCACAACGTGGCAATCGTGCCAGAGGTTGTCAACGTCGAGAAGTCGACCTACCAAACCAAAAGCGGTTCGGTCATGAACGTCTCTGACGTACTGGTCAACTACTCGTTTATCGCCGAGGACGGTTCCTCAGTGGTGGCGACGATGGCAGGCCAGGCATCAGACAGCGGCGACAAGGCCGTCAGCAAGGCTTTGAGCATGGCGTTCAAGTACCTGTGCTTCCAGACGTTCCTGTGTGGAACCGACGGTGATCCAGATGCCGAGGTCGCACCCGAGGCAGTGACACCAGCCCAGGCCGGTCTCACAGCTGCGGACAAGAAGCGGATCTCGACGTTGGGCGAGCGCGCTGGCTTGGACAAAGCCAAATTGAAAGAAGCAATCCAAGAAGCAGTGGGTCGGCCAATCGCTTCAACCGCCGATCTCATCAAATCAGACCTGCCAGAGATTGAAGCGTATCTGGCCGAGATGGAAGTTGTAGGGAACCTATGAGCATCACAGTTATCGGAAAAGTTGGTCGGGAGCCACAGTTGTCGTTCTCGAATAGTGGCGTCGCGTATGCAAAGTTCAGCGTCGCTCAGAAGCAGTCCAAGAAGGTGAACGGCAAGTGGGAAGACCAAGAGCCAATCTGGTTTGACGTGACCTGCTTCAACGACCTGGCAGAGCACGTCGCCGAGTCGTTGACCGTCGGCCAGGAAGTCATCGTTGAGGGAACCATCGAGAAGCCACGAACCTTCGAGATGAAGTCCGGCGATGTCGGTGTCAGCCTGCCGCTGAAGGCCAACCACGTCGGAGTGAGTTTGCGTTGGTCTATCGCCCAGAGCCTGACGACCCAACCGGCCAAAGCGGTCAAGCCTGACTACTCAGAGGAGCCGTTCTAATGCACCCATCACAACAACACAGCATCATCGAGCGCGCCGAGATGATCGTGAATCAGGAGGAGATCACCATGTTCAGACAGAATGACACCATCAGGTTTCTTGACCAGGAGGCCGAGGCCCTGGCCTACCGGTCACGGTGGAGGTGGCTCGGCACCTTGGGAGCAGTTCTTGTTCTCATCGTTGGTCTGATCACGACGCCAGAGAGCGCAAACATCAACTTTGGTTGGGTTGTCGGTTCTTGCGTGGTGATGTCAATCGGTGCCATCATTGGCCGACGGATCTACACGAAGAGGAGTCCCTGGTGAAACCACAAGTCGAAGGTGGAGTAATTGGTGCGCTGGCCGCAGACCTCAGAGACGCTTGGGAAGTTCTTGTCAAAGAGGGTGCCTACCCTGACGAATGGTGGGAGTCCTACATCGGGCGAGTGCCGACGACGCGCAAGAAACTGAACGACGCAGAGATTCTCGGATTGACCTACATGGCCAAAGTTCGAGACGACGCCGAAGCAGAATTGAAGAAGTCAAAGCCGAACCGAGCAGCTCGGCGAGCAAACAAGTAGTGCTCGACCTGGCTTGGCAAGACGGGGCCGCCTGCAAGGGGGAAGATGTCCAACTCTTTTACCTTGACGCAGACGACTATCCAGAGGAGATCGCCAGACTGAAAAGCCTGTGCGAGTCCTGCCCCGTCTTGGCCAAGTGCCAGGTCTATGCGCTTGAATGGGAGTCCTACGGCTTCTGGGGTGGCATGACCGTCTCGGAGCGCCGTAGAGTTCGTAAACAGTTTGGAATCACAAAGAGGTCGATCAGATCGGCCCATCTCACACTCTTGAAGGGAGACGTGAATGAACCCCGTAACCAACTTGAAAGGGCGCGCCGAACCTAAGTGGCGGCTCACAACAAAGAACACAATCCTCTGTCAGCCTCACGCCGAAGTCGTCTTTGACCGACTCGGCAAGAAGAACTGGGAGCGCATACCCGTATCAGAACTGATCATGTATCGGGAAGGAACCGGCCATGAATTGCCTTGCGACTGGTGCCAAGAGATCCTCGAAGCCAAGAGTCGAGGCTGGAAGTGAGCGACGAGGCCAGGAACTACGTCAAGAAAAACAGCCCCTACGAAGGTCAGACCTTTTGGCTTCATTACGTCCTTGGAGACATCGCCAACCAGCAACACGATTATGAACTCTGGATCGGCGAGAAGGCTCTCATGAATGAGTGGCCGTTCAAGAGGTCTGCCATCGTTCGGGGTTACTCCCAGTTGATCGCCGATGGCTTCTTGGAGGTTCTGGAAAAGCCAGCCCCAGGCCGAAAGGCACGCTATCGGTTCGTCTTTCTCGACGTCGAAAGCAACGGAAGGAACGTGACGCGTGGTGCGACACGATCAGTCAACGTGACGCGTGGTGCGCGCAACGTGTCTCATGACGCGAAGCGTTCACCTATATATCTAACTGAAAAGAACTCAAACTCTTTAGAAAAAGTGATTCTCGAAATCTGCGGAATGAACCCCAATGCCCTGACTGCATCAGCATCAAAGCAACTCATCGAAGCAGCTGAAGAACTGGCCGAGGTTGACGCCACGCCAGAGACCCTCAAGGCCGCCGCCAAGAAATATCGGGCGCAGTGGCCCCAGGCTCAAATCTCCCCTGTGGCGTTAGCACGTCACTATCCCTCATTAGTGATGCCAGAGGCCGTTAGAACGGCTTCTAGGGCCGTCTCAGGGCAAACCTGTCCGTCGTGCGCAGGCACCGGCTGGGAGCATTACGGCGAAGGGAACACTGTCGTGCGATGTCGAACTTGTTCTGCTACGAGACTTGAACCTATTCCAGCGACCCATTAGCGTGGTCAAGCAACCTCAAACAAGGAGACCAAATTGACTCACTAAATCCGAAGATCACAAAGCACACCTGCCACCTGGAAGCGTCTCGAACGCCGGTCAGCATCAACCACCAGGCCCAACCATCAAAGCAATTCGGCAAGAAGGGTGTCCGTGATCCCACAGACCAAAGGAGTCAACCATGCGCGCAAAAGCCGCTTCTCTTATTATCGCAATCTTCGCAATATCCATCTACTTCACGTTGGCGTTCATGAGTTCGCCAAATGCCTACTCAAGTCACGAGCCACGCAGCTCTTCGTCGTTGTCGAACGCGCCGGCCATTCTGAGTCACCAGTTGGCCATGCTCGACCACAGGCCACCGGTCATCGAAGTTGTCGCAGTGACTCAGCCAGCGCCACCGGCCCCAGTGATCTTCGGTGATTACGACCATCGCTGGGACGCAGTCGCAATCTGCGAAGAAGGTGGCTGGGGGAACTACGGCTTCCCTCTCTATCCGAACTCACTCGGTATCAACTCAACGAACTGGTACTCCAACGGTGGTGGCTCGGATCTTTCGCCAGCCGCCCAGGTCGCCGTCGCACAACGCATCGAAGGCACGTCATATGTCCCAGACCAGGGTTACTGCGCCGCCTGGTGACCCCGAAAACCCTTAGAAAATAGGGCTTTTTAGATAATCCTTGACATTGTGGCTAACTTCCTATATCTTGTTACACATGGGAACAACCACTAACCAAGGAGACAAAATGATAGTCACAACATCACTTGAAAAAGAAATTGAAAATCAACTAGCAAACATTGTCAAAGACTGGGACGAACTCACTGCACAGAATAGGTCGGCGTGGGTTCAGGACGCCATTTACGCAATTCAAGTGACCGGACACTTTGAGGTTTCGGCACACAAAAATATCCACGGAGAACTTCGTTACATCGAAGTTTGACCGACGAGGCCAGTAGGTCTCGTTGGGTGCTGACCCCCCTCAGCACTCACCGAGGCAGATTGTCTCAACAACATGAGATCTTGAAGGGAGATTCTTATGGAAGACAGAATAATGGAAATAGCAATCGGTGACATTGTGCAGGTGACTGACGATGAAGACCGAACCTACGTCGGCAAGGTAGTTCGTCGACACATGCGCGGCATGCTCATCGAGATCGAAGCGACAACTGGCTCACCAGACCGCATCGTTGTCCCGAGCCGCTTTGTCGAGGCAGTTTTGACTGGTGGCTCACGATGAACCAGAGCCTCTTTGATGCCGTTGAGATTATCAACGAAACCAACCGGCTCTTGGCTGACGTGGTCACCATTGGCCCCGAACAAGCAGCTGCCGAAGCCATCGCCAGGGCCGAGGCTCACGCCGATCCAGAATGGAAAGAGGAAGCACGCTCAGCAATCGACTGGGCCTGCTTGTTCTACCACCACTTCACGACTGATCAGGTCTGGGAGTTCCTCGACCAGCGAGGGATCACCTGCCACGAACCGAGGGCACTTGGGGCGTTGATCCGTCAGGCTCAAGCCCAGGGCAAGATCGTCGCCACCGGTGACTACCGCAAGTCGGAGCGGTCAGAGTGTCATGGTCGACCTGTCATGGTCTGGCGGTCAATCTAATGGCCACGATCTACGGAAAGAACCACAAGCCCTGGACGACGAAGCACATCGTCTCAATCAAGGATCGCTCGCCAGAGTCGCTTCAAGAGATCCTGCGCCTGGCCGCAGATCGACTGCAAGACCTAATGGGTGAGGACACCGACGAAGGCACGATTGCACTGATCAACGAATTAGACCGAGTGAGAAGGGACATCTACTAATGAAGACACGAATGGAACAGCACGGAAAGATTGGCACCGGTGACGTTGTCAAAATCAAGGGTGAGCGTGGCACCTTTGTCGTCGAATGGATCGACGGCTTTGAGGGAGACCGCCCAGCCGAGGTCACGGTGATCGGTGGGTCAATGGGTCGCAAGGCCTGGCGCACCTTCACCGAGGAAAAAGTCACGAAGGCACCCAGGAAGGCACAGGTGACCCGAAATGGCTGACCCATGTTTGTGCGGTTATTGGCAACGCGAACACTTGCCAAAAGGCTCAGGCAAAAGCGTCTGGGCTAGTCAAGGCTCATTAGAGCACGGTCTTCACTTCTGGCGCAAGCAAGATGGGCCGTGCCAACCACCAAAGGAGGAAACATGACTTGGATTCTTAGACTCTCAGACAAAGACTTCGACCTGGTCGACAAGAAACTGTGGGACAGCTGCGAGATGGAATTGCGCGCAAGGGTCATGGACTCAGCCGAGGAAGTGCCGCTCGACGGCATGGGCCGAGAGTACCCAGACCAGCCGTGTATGTATCCCATTGAGCAAGAGATCAAAGCCCTCAAACAAATCGTCACGGAACTGCGCGCCGATATGCGAGGAGTTCATCAGACCTTCAGAACCAACGGTCTCTACGCAGTGGACAAGCCATGACGAAGCACGGAACCAAGAGCTGTTACGTCGCTGGGTGCCGACTCCCAGAGTGCGTCAAGGCCAACACGGCCTACCAGGCCGAGTACCGTCGGCGAGTTCGAGCAGGGGAACTACCGAAAGAAGGAAATAAATAATGGCCGTGAAAGACCCACAGATAGCCGCAAGACTCAAGCCTGAAACTATGGCATGGGTTGAAAAGCAAGCCGGTGGTAACGGAATGAAGGCCACTTGGCTTAGACAACTTCTTGAGGAACTCCATTTAGAAGAACGGAGCAAAGATGAAGATCAACTATAACGATGTCGTGTTGATTGAGGGAGACACCGATCACGCCTATGTCGTCGACGACCTTGACACCTACGACGCCCAGGGCAACCTGATCATGGTGGGCCTGAGTCGAATTGACGACTGCAAACAACATGGCCCGAACCGCTTGAGAGTTCGCACCGATACCGTGACCAAGAAGACCAGAGCCAAGAGGTTAGGCAAATATCAGAGGGATTGGTCAGGGGCCGCCGAGTTCCTGTTGAGTCGATGAAGTGTTGTCACTGTGGCTTGCCTATCATTAGGAAAGGTCGAGAATGGCGACACGAGAAAACAGGTTTCTGGAAGTGTCTGACCACGCACGCTGAACCAGAAGCCCCGAAACAGAAAGGAAAGTGAGATGGAACTTATCCAGACAATGACGGTTCCCTACACCGATTACAAGACACTGACGGACATCGCTACCGCCGCCGACCAGTTCTGTCGCACAGGGCTACCTGAGCATCTCGACGAGCTGCGTGACGCCTGCTTCGGCACAAAAGCCTTCGCCCAAGACTGACTAGGCTCAGGGCATGGCCGAACCCGAAGAGATCACCGACGAGTCCACTGGCGACAGCCGCTTCTATGACCTGCTTCTCGAACTGGCAGGTATGCACGCCAGGAAGTCAAATGACTATGGCATGCACGGAGCCGAGGACAGCGAGACGTTCTTGGCCGCAGACCCATTGTTCAACTTCAGAGGTTCAGTTCTGTGGGGGGTTGACACCTGGGTTGGCGCGATGATCCGCCTGGGCGACAAGGTCTCTCGATTGCAAACGCTTGCCGCCGGTCACGAACTCACGAACGAAAACGCCAGAGACACATTCCTTGATCTTGCCAGTTACTCACTGATCGCGATGATTCTTTGGGAAGAAGACCAGGTTGAAATCGACGTTGACGACTTCTTTGAGGATACCGACGACGACAGTTGAGTAAGTTATTACTCATGGCCATGACCGAAGCAGACTTTGAGAAGCAAGTTGTCGACCTTGCGCACCTCTTCGGATACCGTGCCGCCCACTTTGCAGCTGCGATGAACGCCAGAGGCAACTACCGAACCCCGACGCGTTACGACGCCAAGGGATTCCCCGACCTCGTCTTGGTGCGCGCTGACTTCACAGACCGGCCCAAGCGACTGATCTTTGCCGAGTTGAAAAGCGACACCGGCAGGATCTCGAAAGANCAGGCCCAGTGGATCGACGAACTCTCATCAAGCGCAGAAGCGTACATCTGGCGNCCNAGAGATTGGGACGACATCACCGAGATTCTTCGTTAGAATTGGAGCGGAGGAGATGACCGTGAACTACTACTGTCCCAGATGCACCAAAGCGACTGAGCACTTCGCCGCAGGCCAAGGCGACCTACGTTGTCGATCTTGCGGCCTGCTCCACGAACCCATTCTCAAGTGCGAACACGACTGGGACTTTGACGCGAGCGGCGTGGTCTCTTGTGTTATCTGTCGCAGGACGCCATGAGGCAAATATCAGTCAAGCGCGCCGGCCAAATTGCCGAACGTCAACGACTGACCAAAATCCAAGCAGAGAAGATCCCATTTTGCGAAGGCAACCTAGATGGGTGCAAGCGTCAAATCCAAGACGTTCATGAGTTGATCAACCGCTCTCAGAGATCAACAGCGTGGCTCGAGCCAACCCTGTTCATCTCATTGTGCCGACCCTGCCATCACTTCGTAACCGTTCACCCACTGTGGGCCAAGAAGCACGGTTATACGCTTTCATCGTGGCAGTATGCACCTTTGACCATTGAGAAGGCCCGACGCGTCAGAGGCAAGTGCCGAGACAAAACCTGCACCAAGGATCACATGGAGCTGCTTTCAGGTGACTAACAACCCCGACAAGATACTGGTGATGACGCAGGCCGAGATCGTGCTTGACGCCTACAACGCCGGTCTGCAATCGCTGAACGGTTGCCTAGCCATTCTCAACGAGTCAATGCACCCACTGGGCTTTCAGGTGTTTGGCGAGATCAAAGAAGGCATGGATCACTTTGGCCACGCGTACACCCTGCTTCTGTCATTCTTGGGAGATGAAGAAATTACAAAGTCTTGACATTCAGAGGGTAGGCGTCGATCAGCTGCACTTCCACCCATCAAACGCCAGACAGGGCGACGTTGGGGCAATCATTCAATCCCTAGAGGCACACGGACAATTCAGACCCTTGGTGGTTCAAGCATCAACCATGACCGTGCTGGCTGGCAACCACACACTTCAAGCGGCCAAGATCCTTGGTTGGCACGACATCGAGGTCACCTTGATTGACGTTGACGACGAGCAAGCACTGAGAATCCTCTTGGTTGACAATCGCTCTTCAGACCTGGCGACCTACAACCAGTCCCACCTCACCGACCTTCTTGAATCCTTGGTGCGGAGTGACTTTGGATTACAGGGCACAGGCTTCGAGGGAGATGACCTAGACGACCTGGTGACTGAGTTTGAGCCAGAGCCGATGCCACTCGAACAAAAAGAACCCAAGACACAGGCCTGCCCGAACTGTCAATACACCTGGCAAGTGACGAAAGATGGTGAAGTGATCGAGGTCAACTGATACCATCGGAAAGACTATGACCGCCGGAAAACTTCCAGCCCAGCACGCCACCACAGGAAAGTTCTTACGAACGCCAGACCAGATCGCCAAAGATCGGAAGGCCGCTGATATGCGATCTTTGGGCTACACCTATCAACTGATCGCCAACGAGTTTGGTTGTTCAGTCGGCACCGCACACGACATGGTTGCCAGAGCCGTCAACGAACTGCCAACCGAGGGAGCCGCAGAGGTCAGGAAGATCGAACTAGAGAAGATCGACAACGCCGAGCGATACCTCAACAGCGTTATTGCCAAACCACCGCCCAAGGTCTCAGCCGCTGGCAAAATTGTCAAAGACGACGAAGGCAACGTGGTCGTCGACGAAGGCGCTCGAATGGACGCCGTTGACAAGATCCTGAAAGCCATCGCCGCTCGCGCTCGACTCCTCGGACTGAACGCACCCACCAAGATCCAAGAAGAGATTCTGATTCATCAGGTAGACCCAGACCGAGAGCGTCGAATCCTCGAAGCCTTGGAGGAGGCCTTAGATGCCAAGCGTCGCGCCACTTGACCTCATAGCCGCAGAGCGTCTCGATTGGGTCAAAGCCTCAGCCAGACGTGAGCAGTTAGAACCCGAAGGCGACTGGACAACCTGGCTCTACTTGGCAGGTCGAGGAGCAGGCAAGACCAGGAGCTGCGCCGAATGGCTTGCGGCCAAAGCCGTCTTTCAACCCAACACTCGATGCGCCGTCATCGCTCGAACCTACGCCGACGCCAGAGACACCTGCGCTGAAGGTGAGTCGGGAATCCTGAACGTACTGCGCCGGTATCAAATGTTGGAGAACTACAACCGCTCCATCGGTGAGATCGTTCTGACGAACAAGAGCCGGATCAAACTCTTTAGCGCCGAGGAACCCGACAGGCTCAGAGGGCCACAGCATGAGTTCATTTGGTGCGACGAGTTGGCGGCCTGGCAATACGAAGACACCTGGGATCAGGCTCAGTTTGGTCTGCGATTGGGCGAACGGCCCCAAGTCGCCATCGCCACCACGCCGAGACCCACGCAACTCTTGAAGCGCATCATGGAGCAACCGACAACGGTGATCACCAGGGGAACCACCTACGACAACCTCTCAAACCTTGCCCCGACGATGGCCAACAGTATTCTGAACCGCTACGAAGGCACCAGGTTGGGTCGACAAGAACTCATGGGCGAGATGATCTGGGAGGTCGAAGGNGCACTCTGGACAGCCGAGCTGCTTGACCAACATCGAGTCTCGCCGGATCTCTTGAAGGCCGAGGCCNTGCCAGACGACCANGTTGACAACGGCCTGTCAGGTTTGGAACTCATCGGTGGCAAGACGAGAGCACAGATTGAGTTAGTCAGAATCGTGGTGGCGATTGACCCTGCCGTCACAACTGGCGAGAACAGCGACGAGACCGGCATTGTGGTCGTTGGGAAAGGATCTGACGGTCACGGCTATGTCTTGTCTGACCGCAGTTGTCGAGAGTCGCCGCTTCAATGGGCGCACCGAGCAGTCCAGGCCTGGCGTGACTGGGGCGAGATCGGCCCCATTGTGGCAGAAGCCAACCAAGGCGGAGACCTGATCGAGACAACCCTGCGCGCCGTCGATCCTCACATACCTTTCAGGAAGATTCACGCCAAAGTCGGGAAGCGATTACGCGCCGAGCCGGTATCGGCACTCTACGAGCAAGGCCGGATTCATCACGTCGGCACCTTCCCCACGCTCGAAGATCAGATGACTGGGTGGTTGCCGGACAGTGGCGTCTCACCTGACCGACTCGACGCGTTGGTGCACGGCATTGTCGAACTCGACTTAGCACGCGGATCTTCGGCGGACAGGTGGTTCGCAGAAATAGCGCCAGCGTGTACCGTATGTTCACACCCTATGAACCCATCAGAGGCGTCTTGTAGAAACTGCAACACGCAAAGGAAGGTCACATGAGCGACGTAAAAGCCACAATCTCAGCCGACGCACAAAAGGCAATCGACTCCATAGCCAGCGCGAAGCGTGTTGTCGCCGATGCTCAGGCCATCGTCAAGCACCCGAACACTTGGGTCGCCAACCTAACGAGCGCCGCAACCGCCGTTGTCGCCATCATTGTGATCTTCCACCCAGGCTTCAAGGAGCCAGCCGCAGTCCAGGCCGCCATCGGTTCGGCATCGGTCATCGCCGCAGCTGCTTCTCAAGTAGTTCACTTCGCCACTCGACGCCAAGCCCAGACCGCTCTAGCCGTCGCCAAGATCACGAAGTAGTCCTCAGTGGCAATCTGGAATCGCAAGCCAAAAACCTCTGACGCAGACCTGGCGAAACTGATCGCTGAAGAGGTCTCCAAGGCCATCAACAATCCTTACGCCGCCGCTGGTGGTGCAGTGGTGCCGTCAATGCCAGGTATGCCATCGGGCTACGCAGGCGGAGGCGGCCAGGGATTACTTCAGACCCCAGGCGCGCCAGCGATGCCCTTGCCTCGACCTGCCGACTCTTTCGGATCTCAGTTGGGGCCAGCGATGCCCTACCTGCCAGCACCGCTTGACCCAGTCTTTGACGACTCTGGCCGTGCGCTCCCGAGAAAGTACGAGTACGAAGTTGCATGGAACCTCAACCTGACTCAACAAGTCACGCCCTGGGCGATCCTGAAGGGCCTGGCAGAGCAGTGCGACATCGTTCACCGATGCATTGAAGTCAGAACCGCCGAGATGATTGGGCTTGAATGGGAGATCACGGTTAGTGATCAGGCCATCACACAGATCATGCAAGAACGCAACTGTGGTCATGCCAAGGCCAACCAGATAGCGCGTGACGAATACAGTGACGAGATCGCCAGACTCAAGCAGTTCTGGGAAGCGCCCTACGTTCACCCTGACCGAGGCTTTGCCGAATGGTTGACCGAGGCCCTATGGAATCACTTTGTCTACGACGCCATGCCGATCTATCCTCGCTACAACCTTGGCCGTGAAGTCATCGGCTTTGACATCATCGACGGTGCCACGATCAAGCCCCTGCTCGACAATCGTGGTGACATACCCCACGCGCCGTCACCAGCCTTCCAACAAGTCCTGTGGGGATTCCCTCGTGGCGAGTACCAGGCCAGCAAGGACAGCGATGGCGACTTCTTCACAGGCCAAGGCCCAGACGGTGAATACATCAGAGACCAACTGGCCTACTTCGTCAAGAACCGCCGCACCTGGTCGCCCTACGGTTATTCCTCTGTCGAGATGTCAATACCAATGGCCACGCTCTACCTAGAACGTCAGCAGTGGCTCAGGGCCGAATACACCGAAGGCACGATGCCGACCACGTTTATGAAGACCGACTCTGACGAGTTGGATCACCTGAAACTGGCTTCACTCGAACGCGTACTGAACGACACCTTGACAGGCCAGACCGCCGAGCGCCACCGAATCAAAATGTTGCCAAAGTCCTTTGACCCAGTGTTCGCCCCAACGATTGACGAACGCTACAAGGACACCTACGACGAGTTCATCATCAAGCGCGTCTCTGCCATGTTCGGAGTTCAGCCCACGCAACTCGGCATAATCCCTCGAACTGGATTGGGTGGCAAGGGCCAGCAGGAAGGCGAGCAAGACAACGCCGAACTTATGAGCAAGAAGCCTTTGGAGAAGTTCATCGCCGACTGCATCAACTCACTCAACCGTCGATTCCTGGGTGGCACCTTTGGCACCGAGTTCGTCTTCTCAGATGAAGGCACCACGAAACAACAACTAGACCAGGCCCAGGCACTTCAGATGTCGCTNTACTCAGGTCAGAAAACCTTGAACGATGTCCAAGCCGAACTTGGTCAACCGCTTTACAATATGCCAGAGGCCGACGAGCCGTTCATTGTGGCTGGTAACGCCATCACCTTCTTGAAAGGCATGTTGGAAACCGACAGCAGTGGCGAGACCACAGCCCAGGTCGGCACCGAGGGCGCAGACAACACCAGCGGCTCAGTCGGCAACGCACCCATCGCATCGCCGATTCCCGAAGAACCAAAGCCCGAAGAACCAAAGCCCGAAGAGATTCCAGTTGAGACCAAGGCCGCAGACGTCGGCTCTGAGAAGTCCACTGAAGCGGAGATGAAGTCGTTCAAGTCCTTCGTGGCCAAACGTAAGGCCGCAGGCAAATGGCGTGACTTCGTCTTTGAGACCGTCGACGCTGACGTTGCCAAGGTTCTCAACGAGCAGGCCCAGTCCGATGTCCTAAAAAAAAAGTCAATCCAGGCAGGTCGCCGAGTGACTTACCAGGAGCAGACCGCCTAGATCAGATCATCTCTCACTTCGGCCCACAGATCCGAGAGGCCATGAGCAAGATCATCTCGCAGACTGAGATCACCGCCGCCATACATCGAGCGCAGGCCAAGATCAAAGCCGAGGTCACTGGGCTTCAGAACATCTCACTGAACCTTCAGCCCCTTGGGTCAGTCCTGCGAAACGTCTCATCAGCCGGTTATCTCTCAGGCATCAAAGCCACAGGTGACGTTCACCCACAGCAGGGCATTCAGAACATCTCCAACACGGCCTCTATCGCATCATCGACTGACTGGTCTAAGTGGAAGCCAGGCGACGCCGCCGCAGCTGCTCAGACCGCCGATGGTGGACTGGCCGACCTCCTCGCCGCTCAGGGCGATGTCATTCAAGGGATTAGTGACACCACACTTGGCGTGATCGGAAATGTCATATCCGATGGATTGGCCCAAGGTTCGAGCGTTGACGAGATCTCAAGGAACATCAGAGACTTTCTTGACAACCCAGACCGAGCCGACATGATCGCCACAACTGAAGCCAACCGAGCGCAGACCGCCGCCGCATCGGAGCAACTCGACGCGATGGGCTTCACCCAATTCAACTGGTTGGCCTACGACGGAGCGTGCGACGAGTGCCTTGACCAAGAAGCAGACAACCCACACGACCTCAGCGACGATCAACCACCAGGACACCCGAACTGTCGTTGTGCAATCACTGGCG